>Ga0209041_1001912_pt1 | contig 11831 bp, 9 predicted proteins | sample SaaInlV_100m_DNA_4_FD_184647 | JGI IMG/M metagenome (GOLD analysis project Ga0209041, IMG submission 184647) | Marine microbial communities from expanding oxygen minimum zones in the Saanich Inlet - SI037_S2LV_100m_DNA (SPAdes) (version 2) | ecosystem: Environmental > Aquatic > Marine >... | reverse complement strand
CGAAAACCAAGCTGAAATGGAGAATAATACGCGAAATCGAAGTTCGGAAAAATTATCCGCGCTTGTCGATGAAGCGGTTCTGTTTTACCTGGCCGGTGAACTCGGCTTCCAGGCTCCCCGGCGCTAAAATTTCCATGTCCGGGCTGACCTCAAATTTGGCCTTGATAGCGCCCGCCACGCGCACCGCCACTTGGGCACTGTCCGGCCCCTCCCCCAGCTCGATAAATACGCGGATAGCGTCGAGGGTATCGGTCTCGGCAATCTCGACCTTGTAGTCGGCCACATCCAACTGGCGCAGCATGAAATCGTCAAAATCCGCATGGTTGATATTGATGCCGCGCACCTTGAAAAAGCCCGAAGTGCGCGCGCCGTGATAGACTTTGGGATAGATCGACAAGGCATCGCCCACCACCGGTTCGGCCCGCTGCCAGCGCACATAGTCGCCCATGTTCCAGCGCAGGAACGGCGTAATGGTGTTGTTCCAAAGCGGGGTAATGACCAAAATTCCGTTTTCGCCCTCGGCAACCGGCGCTTCGGTTGCCTCGTCCAGAACCTCGAAATGATACAAATCAGTCCAAAAGACCATGCCGTCATGATCGCTGATCTCAGAGGCCAGGGCGGAGCCTTCGGTGCAGCCGAATTGATCGTACAGCTCCGCCCCCCACATGCTTTCGATACGCGCCCGCTTGCCGGGCGAGACCGGCTCGGCGGCGGTCAGAAACTTGGTAACCGAGCTGGCCGCCAGATCGACGCCCATCCGCTCCGCCACCTGCGCCAATTGCAGACCGTAACTTGCCATGCCGGCGAACACGGTAGGCTTCAAAGTCTCGATCAATTCCACCTGTAGCTCCGACGGTGTTGAATTGCCGGCGCCGCACCAGACCGTGCCGATGCCGAGTTCTTCGGCGGTGCGCGCATAGAGGCTGCCTACCGGATGAATGCCGAGCGGAAAGGCAACGTGGGCCAGATCATGTGCGCCAACGCCGGCCGCCAGCCAGAGACGGCGGAACGCTTCCAGTCCGAAGCGCATGTCTTCGCGGGAGCGCGGATAAAATAATGGCCGCCCGGTGGCGCCGCCGGAGCGCCAATATTCGACCACATCGGCCCGATTACCGATGCAGAAATCATCGAAAAATCGATCCGGCGCCAGGCCGCGCAATTGCTCTTTGGTGAGGATCGGGATTTTACGCCATTCATCGGGCTCATCCAGCCGGTCCATATTGATATGGTCCAGCTTGCCGGCATAGAACGCCGATGCCTTGGCGCGCTCTACCGCCAGTTTTTTCTGCCGGCTTTGCAGGCGCTCTATGTCATCGGCGCTCTGCGCCGGAAATGGCGTTTCTGGGGTTTCCCACATGACCTTTATCTCCATCTGGCGCAGCGGCGAATTCCATGCTTGCACGCCCGCTCATCACCGATAAGGTTAGAGCATGGTAAAGATAAGCAGCAAACATATATTCCGGGCCGATCACGTGGGCAGTTTCGTGCGCCCGGCCAGGCTGATCGAAGCGGCGCGCAAGCGTCGCGCCGGCGCCATGGATGCGGATGGCTTCCGCGAGATCCAGGATCAATGCATTGCCGAGATTGCCGCCTTCCAGGAGGATATCGGCTTGGCTTCGATTACCGATGGCGAGTTTCGGCGCGCCGTCTGGTCCGGCGGCGTCATCAGCGCATTGGAGGGGATGGGCGTGCGCGATGCCGGCACGCTTACCTTCAAGAACGCCGACGGAACGGTATTCACGCCGCCGTCGCCTTATGCCGAAACCAAACTAAAACGCCGGGGGACTATCGTCGCCGATGATTATACGTATCTGCGCTCCATGAGCCTTAAAGGTTTGCCCAAGGTGACGATGGCGTCGCCGCCGGTGCTGCATTTCTTTCTTGGCGATGACAGTTTCGACAAGGGCGCCTATCCAGACCGAGACGCCTATTTTGCCGACCTGGCCGCCATTTATCGGGACGAGATTGCCGATCTGGCGGCGGCCGGCTGCACCTATGTGCAGCTCGATGATACCGCGCTGCCCTGCAATTGCGACACCGACGCCCGCGCCGCCATTGCCGGCCGGGGCGAAGATGCGGACGAGCTGACCGACGCCTATATCGGCGTCATCAACGATGCCTTGCGGGACCGCCCGGACAATATGACCATCGGCCTGCATATGTGCCGAGGCAATTTAAAGGGCATGTGGATGGGCGAAGGCGGCTATGAGCCGATCGCCGAGAAGCTGTTCAATCAGCTAAACGTGGATACGTTTTTTCTGGAATACGACACCGAGCGGGCCGGTGATTTTGCGCCACTCCAGCATCTGCCCAAGGGCAAGCTGGCGACCCTCGGCCTGATCAGCGCCAAGACGCCGGCGCTAGAGAATAAATCCGAAATTACGGCGCGCATCAATGCCGCCGCAAAATATGCGCCCCTGGATCAATTGGCGCTCAGCCCCCAATGCGGATTTTCGTCCGGCGGCGGCGATGGCCAGGTGGTCGATATGGACGACACCAGAGCCAAGCTGGAACTGGTGGTCGCAATCGCCGAAGAGGTCTGGGGCACCGCCTAGGCCCGATGCGCCGGCGCCGATGATTCACCATTATTTCGTGACAGTTTACTAATTACGGCTATAAAAATTGAATTAATTAGTATACTGTCACGAATTAACAAATGACAAAACGGGGGTTGAACGCAATCCATTTAATTCGTGACAGTATACAAATTAAATGCAGGAATTAAATGCGAATCGGCAACCTGGTTTATTTCAGTAACCGCCGAGCCTCTACCCGCAAGCCTCCACCGCGCGCGCCGCCATGACGCCCACCAGATGCGCCCGATAATCTGCCGCCGCGTGGATGTCGGACAACATGCCGCCCTCGGCCACGCTGGCACCCGCGATAGCGCTCGCCGAGAAATCACCGCTCAGCGCCGCTTCCGCGTCCGAAGCTCGGAACACACCCGATGCACCGGCGCCGGTAACCGCAACCCGCACGCCGCCGGCGCCCGATGAGACGAACACCCCAACCAGAGCAAAACGGCTGGCCGGGTTTTGTAGCTTTGCATAGCCCGCTTTTTCCGGCACCGGGAAGGAGACGGCGGTGATAATCTCGCCGTCTTCGAGGGCGGTTTCCAATAACCCGGTGAAGAAGTCATCGGCGGCAATTTCCCGTTGGTTGGTGATGATGGTGGCGCCGAGGCCTAGGCAAGCAGCCGGATAATCCGCCGCCGGATCGTTATTGGCGATGGAACCGCCGATGGTACCCCGGTTGCGCACCTGGGGATCACCGATGCCTTCGGCCAGATCCGCCAGCGCCGGAATGCGGCCGTTAACGTCATCGGAATTGGCCACCTGGTAGTGGTTAACCATGGCGCCGATGACTAGCGTTTCGCCATCCACCGTGATGGTATGAAGCGCACCGATGCCGCCCAGATCGACCAGATCAGACGGCTGGTTGAGACCCAGCTTGATGGCCGGCAACAGGGTCATGCCGCCGGCGAGATACGCCCCCTCGGAGGCGGATTTCAGGCTGGCGGCGGCGGCTTCCAGATCGGCGGCTTTAAGATAATTAATATCGGACATTTCCGTTCCCCCTTCAGCTCGCGGCCTGGATGGCGCGCCACACGGTTTGCGGCGTCGCGGGCATGGTGATGTCGGTAACACCTAATTCTGACAAGGCATCGATTACGGCGTTGATCACGGCGGGCGGAGACGCTATCGCCCCGGCCTCGCCGCACCCCTTGGCCCCTAACGGGTTATGGGGACACAGCGTTTCCTGATGCGCAATTGCGATGTTCGGAAAAGTGTCGGCACGGGGCATGGCGTAATCCATGAACGAGCCGCTCAGAAGCTGCCCGTTGTCGTCGTAAACGCAGTTCTCCAACAGGGCCTGTCCAACGCCATGGGCGACGCCGCCGTGGATTTGCCCCTCGACAATGATGGGATTGATAACCCGTCCGACATCATCGACAGCGGTGTAGTTGACGATCTCGACGACACCGGTATTGGGATCGATCTCCACCTCGCAGACATGGCATCCATTAGGAAATGTGAAATTCAACGGATCATAGAAAGCGGTTTCGTCGAGGCCCGGCTCCAGGGTCTCTAGCGGGTAGTTGTGCGGCACGTAGGCCGAAAACGCAACTTCTCCGATACTCATGGCCTTATCGGTTCCAGCAACGGTAAAATTGCCAGCGGCAAACTCGATATCGCCCTCGGAGGCTTCCAACGTATGGGCAGCGATCTTCTTGCCCTTATCGATAATTTTGTCGATCGCCTTGACGATGGCTGATCCGCCGACGCAGGTCGAGCGAGAGCCGTAAGTGCCCATGCCAAATGGCACCTTGTCGGTATCGCCACTAACAATTTCGACGTTTTCGATCGGCACGCCAAGATGCTCGGATACGATTTGGGCGAAAGTGGTTTCGTGACCCTGCCCATTACTTTTTGAGCCGGTGAAGACGGTTACCGAACCGGTCGGATGCATCCGCACCCCCGCCGCTTCGTAAAGCCCGGCGCGGGCACCAATGGCCCCAGCGACGTTCGACGGCGCCAACCCGCAGGCCTCGATATAGGTGGACAAACCGATACCGCGCAGCTTACCGGATTTCTTGGATTCGGCCCGGCGTGCTTCAATGCCCGCGAAATCGGACAATTCCAGCCCAGTGTCCAGGGCCGCCGCATAGTTGCCGCTGTCATATTGCAGCACCACCGGCGTCTGATAGGGAAACGCATCCGCTGGAATGAGATTCTTTCTGCGGATTTCATCCGCGCCCAAACCCAATTCGCGCGCCGCCTGATCAACGATGCGCTCAAGCAAATAGGTGGCCTCCGGCCTTCCGGCGCCGCGCTCCGCATCTACCGGCACTGTATTGGTGAAAGCCGCGGTAACCTGGCAATGCACCGCCGGCGTCGTGTACTGCCCGGCCAGCACCGGCCCATAGAGATATGATGGAATCAAGGGACCGAACGTAGACAGATAAGCGCCAAGATTGGCGGTTGTCTGAACGCGCAGGCCGAGAAAATTGCCGTCCTTATCCATCGCCAGCTCGGCATGGGTAACATGGTCTCGGCCATGGGTATCGGACAGGAAACTTTCCGAACGCTCGGCCGTCCATTTCACTGGCCGGCCGACTTGCGACGCAGCCCAGGTGACGGCGGCTTCTTCGGGATAGTGAGAAATTTTGGATCCGAAGGCGCCGCCCACATCGGGGGAAACAACCCGCAATTTATGTTCGGGTATTTGCAGCACGAACGCTCCCATGAGAAGGCGCACCACGTGGGGTAGCTGCGATGATGTGTAGAGCGTGTAACTATCGCTCGCCGCCTCAAATTCGCCGATGGCCACCCTAGGCTCTATGGCGTTCGGTAGCTTGCGGTTGTTGATCAGGTCGAGCTTTGTGACATGATCAGCATTCGCAAACGCGGCCTCGGTCGCATCCTTGTCGCCGATTTCCCATTCAAAGCAGACATTTTTTTCGGCCTCGGTATGTAACTGCGGCGCACCGTCTTTGATCGCTTCAACCGAAGACGTCACGGCGGGCAGACTGTTCAAATCAACAACAATCATCTGCGCGGCGGTTTTCGCCTGTTTAACGCTTTCGGCGACAATCATGGCCACCGGGTCACCAACAAATCGCACCTTGCCTTGTGCGATCACAGAACGCGGCGGCTCGTTCATAGGGCCGCCATCGGGCGCGAACCCGCAAGGTATACCGCCGAGGCCAGCCGCTTCGATATCAGCGCCGGTATAGATGGCGACAACGCCATCGGCCTTGGCGGCGGCGGCGGTATCGATAGACTTGATCTCCGCGTGCGCGACGTTCGAGCGCAGAATATAAGCATGGGTCTGGTTCGGGCGGTTAATGTCGTCGGTGTAATTACCCTTGCCGGTGAGAAAGCGTTTGTCTTCCTTGCGCAGAACGGGAGCGCCGATACCTTGATCACTCATGACTTATCCCCTCATGTCTTGGGCGGCCGCTAGCACGGCCTTGACGATGTTATGATAACCGGTGCAACGGCAGAGGTTGCCCTCCAGCCCTTTGCGCACCTCGGCTTCGGTCGGATCCGGGTTTTTGCTCACCAGATCGATTGCGCTGATCAACATACCCGGCGTGCAAAAGCCGCATTGCAGGGCATGATTGTCGTGGAACGCCTTCTGCATGGGATGCATGTCACCGTTCGTTGCCAATCCTTCGATGGTGACGATATCGGCGCCCTCGGCCTGCGCCGCCAGAATTGTGCAGCTTTTCACCGACGCGCCGTCCATTTGAACCACGCAGGCGCCGCATTGACTGGTATCACAGCCCACATGGGTGCCTGTCAGGTCCAGGTTCTGGCGGAGAAAATCGGCTAGCAAAACATCGGACGCGGCGCTGGCGGTAACGGCGCGACCGTTCACGGTCATGGATATTTCGGACATGGCAAAACCTCCCTTGTTCCGATAAAAATTGTTTTTGCGAGCCGGGCACGTCGTTAACCAACTCTTATGGGCCAAAGTGTGCGGCTTCCGAAATTTAAAATCAAGTGCAGGGTGCGAAAGCCCGACCGGCCACACGCACAATTGAAGCATCAAATATTCCTAGAAATTAAAACCTTTATCCCCATATGAGGTAGACCGATACAATTATCTGGTGCGGTAGAAAATTCAATTGGCGTGGGAGAACGCCCGAGACCATGCTTGATCAATCAAATTCCAGCGCCGAAAAGGTCGCTCCGGACGCCGCCGATGCGCCCGTCGTCACCGATTGGGAAGACGTGTTCGAACATGCGGACCACGGGCTCATTCCGCTGGTGCTGCAGGCGCGTTCCATCGATGCATTAAAGAAATGCCTGCTGGTGATTGTGGAAAGCCTTTTCAGCCGCGACAGCGACGCCGGATTCCGGAACTCCTATTCGGCCAAGCTGGACGGCATCCTTCCCAGCGGCGAAATTCAGATCATCGACGGCACCGGCGGCGAGCTGGAAATCATCAAAAAAGGCGTCGTTGGGATGCTGCGCCAGATCAAGGAATTCCGCATTCAAAAAGCCAAAGATGCGCTGGCCAAATCCGCCGAAGAAAGAAAGGCAGAGGCCGCCGGGCGCAAGGGCGAAGATGCGGACGACGCCAATATGCTGCTTGAAATGAATGGCGGGTCTGAAAATGGCGAGGTAGCTAAAAAGCCCGCCAACGATCCCGAACCAGTCAGCGCCGAGGCATTGTTCACCAAATTGTTCTGCGCCGAATATGGGGCCAAGTTCGGCATTCTGCGCAAAGGTGTTACGCAAAAAACCAGCCCCAAGTTCAAGCTGCCGTTCCTGTTGTCGGAATCTTTCAACATCAAATTCGAAGCCTTGTTGCGTGAATACTTCATCGACGGGCTGCTGCATCGCTGCCGGGGCACCATCACCCGGGCAGACGGGCTGGATCCAGACGAGCGGGCAAAATTTTTGGAGCGCTATTTTACCGGCCGCGTCGGCAAATCCGAGGTTTGGAGTTTCTGGCAGGCGCTATGGGCGGACGTAACCGAGGTGAAGGAAATCCCGGCCAAACCGGTGCCCAAGAAGAAGAAAAAAGGCCTGTTGGGTTTCGCAAAAAAAGACACAGGCGATTTGAGCGAAGAAGAGGCCGAAGCGGAATGGAAAGAAGCGGTCCGGGATGCCAAGCAGAGCAACCAGCGTTGCGAGCAGGTCTGGGCCGAGATTTGCGCCCCGTCCGACGACTATGATCCGCCGGTGCGCGAAAAGGACGGCAAGCTGTTGATGGAGCTTTTCGGGCGCGGCACCAACGGCACCGTCAACCAAATGCGCGCCATCAACCAGATCGTCGATCAGGGCCTCGAATTGGGCCGGGTATTCTCCGATTATCAGCAAGGCAAGAGTATCGAGATTTGCCTGCTCGCCAACTGCTATCAGCGCCCTGCCCTTTACCTCGGCGAGAAAGGCCGCTTGCGCGAAATGTTGAAGGGATTCCGGAGCGCCAGCTTCCCCCTAATCGCCCGCTATCTGCCCGATTATATTCGCGAATAGAACCCGGCCATAACGGCTGGCCATCGCCCGCCCCGGCGGCGTATTCTGGTGCTTCAATTTATTGGGGCCGGCCATGGGTAATAACGATATCTTCGATGTAAGCGGATTGGTTACGGTGATCACCGGCGGTGCCAGCGGCATAGGTCTGGCCGTGGCCGAAGTGTTAAGCGCCGGCGGCGCATCCGTGACACTCGTCGACCGCGACGCGGATGCCCTGGCGGGCGCAGAGCGGGACTTATCGGCCGGCGGGGCCGAAGTGGACATCATCGAAGCCGATGTCACTGAGACCGGCGCACTATCCCATGCCTTTGATGCGGTCGCCGCCAAGCATGGCCGCATCGATGTGGTCTTCGCCAACGCCGGCATCGGCGGCGGCCCCGGCTTCCTCACCGGCGACGGCGCCCGCAATTCAAGCCGCAATTTCGAGGACCTGCCCGATGCGCAATGGGATCAGGTCATGGCAGTCAATTTGACCGGCGCCTTCCATACGGTACAGACCGCCGCCCGCATCATGAAACCCAAGGGCGCCGGCAAAATTATCGTCACGTCATCCATTTCGGCTTTTAAAGCGGAGCAGTTCGTCGGCACGCCCTATGTGGTCTCCAAAGCCGGCGTCGCGCAGATCGTCCGCCAGGCGGCGCTGGAGCTGGCCGGGTACGGCATCACCGTCAACGCCATGGCGCCGGGGCCGTTCATCACCAATATTTCCGGCGGCCGGCTGAAAGATGCGGATGCCCGCGCCGTGTTCGAGCGAAACATTCCCTTGCGCCGCATGGGCGAGCCCGGTGATATTAAGGGGCTGGCACTGTTCCTGGCATCCGGAGCCTCGGACTACATGACCGGCGCGCACATGGTAATCGACGGCGGTTTCTCGCTTGGCTTCGCGGACTAAATTTCTGGGCAGGTGAACCGATGGACCAAACCAGCAATCCGTTCGCCGATATCGGCGATATGGAGACCTTCTACGAGCGGGTGGCACCCTATAACCTCGGCTGCGGCTGGCGTAGCGAAGACCGGGACCCCGGCGGCAAGACCTATTCCTCCCCCTACCCCAACGCCCATTGGAAATATGCCGATGTGCGCCCGGCCCTTGACGCGGCGGCGAAACTGATCAGCGCCGAGGATGCCGGCCGGCGTATCCTCATGTGCGTCAATCCGGTGGAAGGTGGCGGAAAACCCGGCATCGGCCCGACCCTGTTCCACGCCTATCAGATGGTGCTGCCCGGCGAGACGGCGCCGTCTCACCGCCATCCCATGCATGCGCTCAGGGTGATTTTGGACGCGACAAAAATGTATTCGGTGGTGGAAGGCGAAAAGACGTTGATGGAGACAGGCGACGTGGTGCTGACGCCCGGCGGCATGTATCACAGCCACATCCACGACGGCGATGATCCCGCCTATTGGTTGGACGGATTGGATGCACCCTTCACCCGCGCCCTGCACCTGGTCATATTCGAGCCGCATCCGGATGTTTACGAACCGGTCAAAGTGGTCGCCGAGGTCTCACCGTTCCGCTTTTCCTGGTCCGATATCCAGACCATGCTGGACAAGGCCGAGGACGACCCGGAAGGCTATTTTCCAAGGCGTGTGCGCCTCGACACCTCGACCATGCCGACCCTCGGCGCTTATGTGCAGCGCTTGGAAGCCGGCCAGACAACTCGGATGTACCGCACCAACGCCAACACCTCGTTCGCGCCCATGCAAGGCAGCGGTGTTTCCATCATCGAGGGCGAGGAAATCCACTGGAACCGGGGCGACGTTTTCGCCGCCCCCACCTGGCGCTGGATCGAGCACCTTGCGACCCGGGACAGCGTGCTGTTCACCATGACCGACGCGCCGCTCCTGAAATTTGCCAAATACTACAAGTTCGAGGGCAGCTAACGCCCGTTAAAACTTCAGCGGCATGGCGCGCACCACGTGCGGGAGCGCGCGCACTTTGGCGGCCAGCGCCTCGCTCACCGGGCCGTCGGTTTCGATCAGGGCAATAGCATCGCCCCCGCCTTCTCCGCGCCCCAAATTAAAGGTGGCGATATTGACGCCGGCTTCACCCAAAACGGTGCCCAGCGCGCCTATGAAACCGGGTTTATCCTCGTTGGTGATATAAAGCATGTCGGCGCCCAGCTCGGCGTCGATGGCGATATCCTTGATCTCGATCAGCCGTGGCTTATTGCCGTGGGCCAGGGTGCCGGCCACCGAGCGGACCTGTTTTTCGGTGGTCACCGTCAGCCGAACGATGGTCTGAAATTCGTCCAGGGTATCGCAGGTGCTTTCGGTGATTTCAATATTGCGCTCCTTGGCGATAGCCGGCGCCGATACCATGTTCACCGATTCCAGCAATGGCGAAAGAAGGCCCTGCAGAACCACGGCGGTCAATGGCTTGGTATTCAAATCCGATGCCTGGCCGCAATATTCCACCTTCACTTTTTTGAGCGCGCTTTCCGTCACTTGGCCGGCGAAGCTGCCCAACTGCTCGGCCAGTTTCATATAGGGCATCAATTTGGGCGCATCCTCGGCACTGACCGAGGGCATGTTGAGGGCATTGGTAACCGCGCCGGTAAGCAGATAATCGGACATCTGCTCGGCCACCTGAATGGCGACGTTGACCTGCGCCTCGTTGGTGGAGGCGCCGAGATGGGGCGTTGCCACCACGCGTTCGTCGCCGAACAGGATATTTTCCTTGGCCGGCTCCTGGACGAACACATCCATGCCGGCGCCGGCCACCTTGCCTTCATCCAAGGCCACCTTCAAATCTTCTTCAACGATCAGGCCGCCGCGCGCACAATTGATGATATAGACGCCGTCCTTCATTTTTGCGATGGCGGCAGAATCGATGATGCCTTTGGTAGCGTCGGTCATCGGCGTATGCAGAGAGATGAAATCGGCGCGCCCGAACAGCTCGTCCAGCTCCACCTTATCGACGCCGATAACGCCAGCTCGTTCCGGCGACAAAAATGGATCATACGCGGCCACCTTCATCTTGAGCCCCAAGGCCCTATCGGCAACGATGGCGCCGATATTGCCGCAGCCGATAATGCCGAGGGTCTTGCCGTACAACTCTACCCCCATGAAACGGGATTTTTCCCATTTGCCTGCATGGGTCGATTGGCTAGCTTCCGGAATGGACCGGGCCAGCGAGAAAATCATGGCGATGGCGTGCTCGGCGGTGGTGATGGAATTGCCGAACGGCGTGTTCATAACCACGATGCCGCGCCCGCTGGCAGCCGGAATGTCGATATTATCGACACCGATACCGGCGCGGCCGATGACTTTCAGATTATCGCCAGCGGCGATAATGGTTTCGGTGGCTTTGGTGGCAGAGCGCACCGCGAGCCCGTCATATTCGCCGATTTTGGCGGCCAACGCATCCGCGTCCATATCGGTAATCACGTCCACTTCGATCCCCCGGTCGGCGAAAATTTCGGCGGCGCGGGGCGACATGCTGTCGGAAATCAGCACCTTTGGCATTTTAAATTCTCCTCGTAAATTCTAAGGGCCGCTTAAGCGGCGAATTCGGTTTCAGTCATGCTCAGCGCCCAGTCGATCCACTGGCTCAACGCTTCCAAATCACTGGTCTCGATGGTGGCTCCGGCCCAGATACGAAGGCCCGGCGGCGCATCCCGGTAAGCGTCGATATCGAAGGCAATGCCTTCGGCGTCGAGCAAAGCGGCGATGCGCTTGGCCGCGGCCCCCTGATCATCGCCGGACAATCGGGTGAACCAGGGCGCCACGATTTTGATGCACACCGACGTGCAGGATCGGGTTTCGGGAACTTCAGCCAGGAAATCCACGGCACCGGAATTTTCCACCCAGCGGGCGAGCGCCGCCAGATTGGATTCGGAG
>Ga0209041_1001884_pt1 | contig 11928 bp, 13 predicted proteins | sample SaaInlV_100m_DNA_4_FD_184647 | JGI IMG/M metagenome (GOLD analysis project Ga0209041, IMG submission 184647) | Marine microbial communities from expanding oxygen minimum zones in the Saanich Inlet - SI037_S2LV_100m_DNA (SPAdes) (version 2) | ecosystem: Environmental > Aquatic > Marine >... | reverse complement strand
TAACATTGCTTGCATTAACATATGATTTTCAGGAATAACAATTCCAGTTTGATCATCAGAATACATCATTTGTACAGTATCACCAATAGACGTAGTCATATTTGCATGAATGTGGATCATATTAGTATCGGTGAAATTATCCAACCATGTTCTCTGGGCAAAATCTCTAATATCTTTAGTTCCTTTTGCAGTCCACAAAGTTGCAACACCAAACTCATTTTCAAAAATACTATGAATTTCAGAAGGCTTTGGTGCTATGTCTTTAAATCGTATATCCATAATATGCAAGTGCATTTGTCGGGTAGGAACTTTAATCGCACGAACATAAAGTGGGGCATCTTTACCAAAATACAGTTTAACATCATCGCCATGATGAGGTTTTTCAGTCATCTCAATTGTATCTAAAACATTTTTTTCAGTTTGCTCAATATCAGCCCATCTTCTAATCAAAGTTACATCAAATCTAATTAATTCATCTCCAAATTTTTCACGTAGAGGTTCCAGAATTCTACCCATTCCAGTTACATTGCAACTACCTTGCATAACATGTTTTTTTCCTAATGCAAGATCATAATTTGCACGAGAATTAAACAATAAATCTGAAACAGATTCATCACCAATTATAGATTCTCCACCTTGGTAAATTGCAGGAATATTTTTTGGTTCATATAGATTTTTTTTATTTTTATAACCATGTCCACCAGGGGAAGCATCAATTACAAGATCACATTCATCCAATACAGATTCAATACTTCCAGATATGTCATAATCTGAAAAATCATTTAATTTTCTTTCGGGGACGTATACATTAAGATCACGAGAAATAGCAATTTTTACTTTATTATCAGGAGAATATTTTCCAATTCCAACAACAGTAATTTCAGGATCATCTTTTAAGAAAGAAGTGATTCTACTGCCAATTGAACCATAACCATTAATGAATACTTTTTTCATATATTGTCTCAGATTATCTTAATTATTAACTAATTGAACAAAAGACTAAATGTACTTAGAAAAATTATGATTTGTTGATACATGCTCCTTCACTTGCTATAGGTGCAATTATTGCATCAATTACAATTACATTGGTAATTTTTGGGGTCAACAATAGTTCTAATGAAATAGAATTATCAATTGAACCTACACCAGAAATGGATCAAATAGGACCTAAAAAAATTACAATGGATACATTTCTATCAAATGGATCACCAATTTTAGGAGATCCTAATGCTCCAATAACATTAGTTGAGTTTGGTGATTATCAATGTCATTATTGTAATGTATTTTTTCAATCAATTGAGAAAGACATAGTGAAAAATTATGTGGATACAGGTAAAGTCAAAATAATTTTTAAAGATTATAACATAATTGGAGAAGACTCAGTTATAGCATCACAAGGGGCACATTGTGCAAATGATCAAGGGTTGTTTTGGGAATATCATGACATATTGTATTCAAATTGGACAGGTGAAAATAATGGATGGGCATCTCCAGAAAATTTAGCAATTTTTGCACAACAAATTGGTTTGAATATGAATAAATGGTCAGAATGTATGAAGAAAGGATCACATTCACAAATAATTCTTAAAAGTAATGATGATGCCAGGGCACTAGAATTAACCGGTACACCTGCATTTTTTATAATTAATTCAGAAGGAAAAGTTACAAAATTGTTTGGAGCACAGCCATTTGAAGTTTTTAAAAAAATATTTGACAACCAGTTAGAAAATTAGCGATCAAACTACACACAGATTATAAAATAAGTAAAAAAAGATCCTTCCTAGTTAGATTGAATTTACAACAAATACTTAATTACTGTTTTTTTGAACGAAGCTTATGGCTGCAGGGATAGATGATATTGCGATTTACATTCCAAGATTATATCTTGATGCAGCAGATTTTGCAAATGCAAGAGGACTAGATCCAGTAAAATTACAAAAAGGTCTAGGAGTATCTCAAATGGCAATAGTTGATGCAAATCAAGATCCTGCATGTCTAGCAGCAAATGCTTGTTTACGAATTATGGAAAAAAATAATTTATCTCCAGAAGACATTGGCAGATTATACATTTCAACAGAATCTGCATTTGATGAATCAAAAGCAATGAATTCATACGTTATTGGAATGTTAGAACAAGTTTATGGTCATGGCTCATTCGAACACTGTGGCGGAGTAGAAACAAAATTTGCTTGTGTAAGTGGTTCCTATGCTCTATATGACAATACAAATTGGATTAGGGCAGGAGAAGCAGAAGGAAAAAGTGCACTAGTAGTAGTGTCAGATATTGCAAAATATGATATGGGTTCCAGTGGAGAAATGACCCAAGGTGCAGGTTCAGTAGTTATGTTACTTAATGATAACCCAAGATTATTAGAATTTGATCCAAGAGTTACATCAACATCAATTAAAGATGAATATGATTTCTACAGACCATTTGGAAAAGAGACCCCTATCGTACACGGTCAATATTCAAATTTACTTTACATGATTCAAGTTAGAAAAGCGCTAGAAGCATACAAGAAAAAAGTAGTCGCCTCAAACTTAATTCAAATGAAAGAAGGTGAAACAATTTTAGATCATATGGATTACATTAACATGCACTTACCATATAGTAACATGGGCAAGAAAGCATTAGCATATTTAGTTAGACATGAATGGAGACAGCTTCCTAGATGGAAACAAATCTTGGAACAAATTGGTACAGAAGAACCAGTACCAAAAGATCCACGTGGAACAATTGAATCAGTATTAGCTGATGAAGAATTTATGGCAAAAGATCATGAATTTACAAAAATGTTTACAAAAACACAAGAATATCAAGATGTATATGAATCAAAACTTTCAAGTTCACTTATTGCATCTACAATGATTGGCAATTTGTATACAGCATCATTATATCTTGGATTTAGAAGTAGTCTAGAATTTGAATATCAAAAAGGAGTAGATTTAGAAGGTAAAAGAATTGGATTTGGCTCTTATGGAAGTGGAAGTAGTGCAATGGTTTTCAGCGGAGTAGTACAACCAGAATACAAAGAAATTGTGAAAAGTATGAATTTAGAAGCAGAAATTGGTCAAAGAAGAAAACTAACATGGAACGAATATGAAGAATTACACGAAAATAAATTAACTCCTGAACAATCCAAGGTCCATACTAAAAAAGAATTTGTGCTAGTAGATGTAAAAACAGATGTAGAAAGTAGAGGCGAAAGAAGATACATCTTTACAGAATAATTTTAAAAAAAATTAAAAATTAATTTTATTGATTTTCAGTCATTTGTTTACGAAGTTTTTTTTCATTGGCAATCCAAATTTCTGCCATTTGATCATGATATAAAATATCTTTTCTTAGTTTAAGATCTTCATGATCTAATTTATCCATTTTTTCTTTTAATTCTTTTTTTGTAGATTGATGGAATTGAATTTTAAATAAAATTTCATCCAATTTTTTTTCTTGATATTTTTTAATCTTATTATTAAAAAAATCCATATTGAATTTATTATAATTAGTTTACATAAAAATAATTAGATTATAATAAAGAGAAAGAGGAGAGAAAACATGTCTGAAGAATCAAATCCAATCAAAGATTATCTATTTGACTATATTGAAAAATCACATACAATTGCAAAATTAATCTCTGAAAAAAAATTTGATGTCATAATAAATGAAATAATTGAAAATTGTTACGATAAAATAACTTTAATGGACAAAAAAGAAGAGGCAATTGGAATTTTAGCCACAGGCATACTGCACTATTTACTTACAAATGCCCTTCTAAACAGTCAAAGAAAAGTGGACTATCAAGGAATGGAATTAGATATTGTAATTCCAGACATCAGAACACTAGAAAAAGATGCTAAAATGGCGCTATTGATTTTAATTCCAAAATCATCAGATAAAAAAATAATTGATGAAAAAATTTTGCAGTTAAGAAAGTTCCAACCAATTAAAGAAAATATTTGGATAGTACTATCTGAAGACATATCAATTGACTGTAAATCGTTTGTTTTATCTAAAGAAAATAATTCATTTTCAAAAATAATTTTTGAAATTGCACAATTTTCAAATGTAGGTAGATCAAATAAATTTAAAATCTTACGAATTTAATTTAAAAAATTATTTTAATAATAATTTCATATCAATATTTTTCTTAAAAATTTTATACAGAGATTTATCACTCATATCATTAATGAATGGAATGGAACCTAGAACTTTGACTCCAGTTAAATCTTCTAAATCTTTTTTCAATTGATTAATTGGGTAACCGTCACCATCAAAATTATTTATAATAATTCCTCTAATTGGAATTTTATATTTTTCACACATTTTTACAGTCATTAAAGTATGATTGACAGTCCCAACTTTACTTCGAGTTACAATTATTGTAGGAATTTTCATATCTTTTATTAAATTTGTAACATAGTAATCTTTGAGAATCGGAGTAAGGATACCGCCCATACCTTCAACAAGCATCATTTCATGTATGTCAGATAATTTTTTAAAACTAGATAAAACCAATGGAATTTTTGGTTTGATTTTTAATTTTTTCCAAGCCGTGTAAGGAGATGCAGGTATTGGGAAGAACTGAGGATTAACTAAATTTTCAGCATCATGTATTTGGGCAGATTTACATAAAATTTCAACATCTTCTGATTTGTATCCTTTTTTTTGTGCAGTACCAGCAGCAAATGGTTTCATTATACCAATATCTATCCCCATTTTTCTTAGCGTAATTGCCAATCCAGATGTAATGTAGGTTTTACCAACATCAGTATCAGTGCCTGTGATAAATAGAGACTTCAATATTGTAAGAAATATTATTTCATTGATTAACCAATCGGTTTTTAGAATTTACTGAAATACACTTAGAAAAATTGAAGGTTTTGGATAACATAGATCAAAGTGTTCAAAATTATTTGCAAGTATAGGGTTAGTTTCGGCTAAAATAGATGCAATGTATTTTTTATTAGGAATATAATATGTACTGAATGGTGCATGATAATTTCTTTTTAAGATTTTTTTATCCAATAGTAATTTAAGGCCACGTGAAATTGATGGATTTGATTTATCAGTCATGGCAACTAGTTCAACTTGAGATAGTGATTTTGATTTTAACAATATCAAAATTATTGCCTTCATTGTAGGGTTTAACATTAATTCATAAAATTCAAGTTGGGATATTTTTAGATCTGGAGAATAAAGAATTCTAAATTTGCCTTTTTTTTGATATATTAGATTATTATTGATATGAGTTTTAACGTATTTTTCTACAGTTTCTGCAGCACAGCCTGATTCTGAAACTAATTTCATGAATGTGATAGGGCGACTCAAAACTATACCCAATATATTATCCCCACATGAGCCTCTAATTTTTTGAGTATTAACAGTAGTCATTGCAGATACTAAGATCATCAACATAAACAATGGGGCAGTTAATTCAATGCTTGCAGCTATCTCCACTTCTGAGATTTCAATTAAATAGTTAGATTTAGCAGCATTCATTTCATAATATTGAAGCCAGTTTTATAAAAATAAAACGTTCATTCTAGATCATTAAAATGAAAAAAATATTTCCATATAAATATTAAAATTAAATAAAACACTAGTGCTAACTAATATGAATAATTCTAAGCATTATGAAAAAAAAATATTATTTTAATATAAAAATATTAGAAAACAAATTATGGATTTACGTTTTCTAAATGATTTAAAAAAAGAGGATAAAGAAAAAAGACGAGAGCAAAATAAGAGATATAGACAAAAATACAAGGAATTACTCAATTTAAAAAAACAGCGTTCCTATCATCAAGAGAATTTAGAAAAAAAAATAGCAGAAAAGATGATAAATTGAAGAGTGTCATTTAATTTATAAAAAATCAATTAAGAGCAACTGAATTATTAAGTTCTGAAATCCAGTAATATTACTTGAAAAGTTCTATATGGCATCCAAATACACAGATGAAAGAATGGACATCATTTGATACAATAACAAAAGGTAAAGGGGTATGGCTAATTGATTCTAATGGTAATAAAATAATTGATGCAGTAGGCTCAATGTGGTGTAATGTTTGGGGGCATTCTAACTCCCAATTAGTTAAAGCAATAACAAAACAAACTAAACAAATACAACATTCATCATTGTTTAACCTCACAAATGAACCTGCAGAAAAATTAGCAAAAAATCTTATAAAAATATCTCCTGGGATGAATAAGGTATTTTATTCAGATAATGGTTCCTCTGCGATGGAAATTGCAATTAAAATGGCATTACAATATTGGAGCAATATTGGAGAAACAAAAAAAACACAAATTGCAACATTAGAAAATGGATATCATGGGGATACATTTGGTGCCATGTCTGTAGGATACGTTCCAGAATTTTTTGGAAAATTTAAAAAACAACTATTTTCAACAATACAATTTCCAGTTCCTAACAAGTATAGAATTCCAAAAGAATTTACTTTTTTAGATTATCAAAATGATTGTTTAGAAAAAATTGAAAAAAGATTTTCTAAAAATAATAACATTGCAGCTTTCATAATGGAGAGTGGGGCACAAATGGCAGGGGGAGTCATAATTTATCCAAAAGAATTTCAAAAGAGGATTAGTAAATTATGTAAAAAATATGACGTTCTATTTGTGTTAGATGAGATTGCAACCGGTTTTGGGAGATTAGGATCAATGACTCAATACCAAGAACAAAAGAGTATTCCAGATATAGTAGCATATGGAAAAATGTTAACAGGAGGATATATGACGATGGCAGCAACACTTGCAAATAAAAAAATTTATGATTCCTTTTCAGGAGAATTTTATGATTGGAAACATCTTTTTCATGGTCACACATATACAGGAAATCCAATAGCAGCAGCTGTTGCCAATGAAAATATTCACATGTATGAAAAATATAATTTGATTAAAAAAATTAAAAAAACATCTAAAGTATTTGAAAAATTCTATGAAGAAATTAAAGAAATAAGCATTGTAGGAGATATCAGGCACAAAGGCATGCTTATGGGAATTGAACTAGTATCAAATAAGAAAAAGAAAATACCAATTCATACGAAAAAATCAATCAATAAAATATTTTTTGAAGAAGGAAAAAAACAGGGCATATATCTTAGAACTCTAGGAAATATTGTAATGTTAGTTCCACCATTATCAATCCGAGAAAATGAACTAGAAATGCTCCTAACAAGAACCGTCAAAACAATTCAGGCAGCAAAATCAAAGATAATTTGACTGTTAACCACTAAAAATAGAAGGGTTAACAATTACCATATTTTTATAAATGGAATAGAAAATATTTGAACATGAGTACTTTAGAATTCATTAAAGAATGTCAAGAAAAGGTATTTTCAGGAGAAAGAATTTCTGCAGATGATGCAAAAAACCTATTCAATGTCCCAGATGAGGATCTTGAAGAATTAGCAAAATGTGCTAATGAAATAACTAGAGATTATAATGGAAATAAAGTAGATGTTGAACAATTAAACAATATTAAAAAAAATGCATGTAGTGAGGATTGCACATTTTGTGGACAATCAGCATTTTTTGATACAGGTATTGAAACATATCAACTGCCTACACCTGATGAAGTTGTAACAAAAGCTAAAAAAGCAAAGGAGGAAGGGGCAGAATCATATTGTCTAGTTGCAGCATGGAAAGAACCATCACCAAAAGATTTCACAGATGTTTGTAAAATTATTACAGAAATAAATCAAAAAGTTGGGATTGATGTGGAATGTAGTCTTGGTTTTCTTACAAAAGAACAAGCAACAAAACTAAAAGAACTCAAAGTAAAAAGATACAACCATAATTTAGAAACAGCAAAATCAAAATTTCCAGAAATTTGTACAACTCACACATATCAAGATAGATTAGATACACTTGAAATTGCCAGGGAAGCAGGACTGGAATTATGTACAGGGGGAATTATTGGGTTAGGAGAAACAAGAGAACAAAGAATAGAAATGACATTAGAATTAGCAAGAATATATCCTGAAGAGGTTACAATAAACATACTAGTTCCAGTACCAGGAACACCACTAGAATTACAAGTCAATTTACATAATTCAGAAATTACTAGAATATTTTCAGTGATACGTTTTCTATTACCAGAATCAGTGATTAAAATTTCAGGCGGCAGAGAAACAAATTTGGAGGATTCAGGAGAAAAACTACTGCAAAGCGGAGCAAATGGAATTATCACTCAAGGGTATCTAACAATGGATGGAAATGATTCCCAAAAAGACCGCAAAATGATTGAAAAAATTGGTCTTGAAGCATAAACTCAATTTCATTGATTCAGAGTTAGTAAAAATTAAAGAAAATAATTTGCATAGAAAATTACAATATGGTAAAGCCCATGGAGCCCACATTACAATTAAAAATAAAAAACTGATCAATTTATGCTCAAATGACTACCTAGGAATTCCAATTACAAAAATTCAAACAAATCAACTTCAATCAAGTTCTAGATTAGTTTCAGGAAATGATGAATCCTATAAAAAATTAGAAAAAATTCTTGCAAAACACAAATCACAACAAAGTAGCCTGATTTATCCAACAGGCTATATGGCAAATTTAGGATCAATATCAGCAATAGCAAAAAAAGGAGATTTGATACTAAGTGACGAATTAAATCATGCCAGCATTATAGAATCATGTAAGTTATCGGGAGCCAAAATATCAATTTACAAACATAACGATATGAAAGATTTATTTCAGAAAATAAAAAAGCAAGGAGAAAATAAGTTCATAATTACTGAAGGGGTATTTAGTATGGATGGAGATTTTTCATCATTAAAAGAAATTACAGAAATTTCACAAAAAACAAATGCAATAACTATTGTCGATGATGCACATGGGGATTTTGTAATAGGTAAAGAAGGTAAAGGAACACCGGAATATTTCAAAGTAGCAAAAAAAATTGATTTGTATATTAGTAGTTTAAGTAAAGGTTTAGGATCATTTGGAGGATATGTTGCATCACAAAATAATGTAATTGATGCATGTATAAACAAATCAAAAGCGTTTATCTACACTTCAGCTCTACCATCATTTTTAGTGGAACACTCAATTAAAAGAATACAATCAAACAGAGAAATTCAAAAAAAGAAATTAGAAAACAATATAGAAAAAATATCAAATGGATTAAAATTAATAGGATATGAAATTAATTCGAAAACACAAATTATACCAATAATCGTAGGAAAGGAAAAAACTGCAATAGAATTTGGTAAATTTTTATTTAAAAATGGAATATTTGTACAGCCAATTAGATATCCCACAGTACCAAAGAATCAAGCTAGATTAAGAATATCTGTGACTGCATGGCTGACGAATGCAGATATCGAAAAATCATTGAAAATATTTGAAAAAGGCTATAAAAAATTCTTTTAATTATCTTTGAGCATCCATGGCACCAAATTCTAAGTTTAATGGATTTGCGGGGGACCCAATAATTACTGCTATAGTTATGACTATTCCTAAAGCAATGCCTACAATAACAAATCGGGGATTCATATCTAATGTATCAAATACCTAGATAAAAACGGATTGTATTAGAATTAACCAAAATTTGTAAGAAGGCTTTAAAATAAAAATAATGAATTTAGCATATGACTGAACCTACAATACTAATAGCATTTTCAGCAGGATTAGGATCCTTTATTGCTCCATGTATTTTACCAATGATACCTGCTTTTTTGGCATATATTTCTGGAACAACATTAACTGAAGTTACAAATGATCAAAAATCAAATTTTCAAATAAATAAAATTAACATTGTAATAAATACAATATTTTTTGTTTTAGGATTTTCTATTGTGTTTTCAACTTTAGGAGTTTTAATTAATAGTGTATTGTCAGAGAACGTTAATCAATTTACAGATAGTCTGAATGCAGTTGCAGGAATTATTATAATCATATTTGGTATATTCTTGTTATTATCTGGAAAAATTAATTCTTTAAACAAAGAAAAAAAATTCCATATTAAAAATTTTAAATCAAGTTATCCAATGTCATTTGTATTTGGTTTAGCATTTGCAATAGGATGGACACCATGTGTTGGACCAATATTAGGAACAATACTTACATTAGCTGCAACTACACCGTCAATTTCATTTAGTTTGCTATTAGCATATTCCATAGGTTTGGGCATTCCATTTATTTTAATGGGAGTATTTTTTTCTAAATCAACAAAAATTATTTCTTCCATGACAAAACATTTGAAATATTATAACATAGTCTTAGGAGGGCTCATTATTTTATTAGGAATTTTAATATTTACAAATCAACTTGCATATATTGCAAATTTTCCACTACTTAACGAGATTGTGATGTTAGGATGAATGCGGAAATTAAAACAGGTGTAATTTTTGGCGGAATAATTATTGCAGTAATAATATTTTTAGCTATATTATTCATAGGACTGGATGAATCTGCATCAATAAATCAAGATTCAGGAATTAAAAAAGCTCCAAATTTAGTAGGCATATCACATTATCTTAACATATCATCTGAGGAATTAACAAAAAAAATGGATAACAAAGTAATACTATACGACATCTGGACATATAGTTGCATTAATTGTATCAGAACATTACCCTTCATCACATCATGGGATGAAAAATATTCAGATCAAGGATTATTAATTATAGGAATACATTCACCAGAATTTGAATTTGAGAAAGATCCACAAAATGTAAAAATTGCAATTAAAAAGTACGGAATTACTTATCCAGTAGTAATGGATAACAATATGGAAACATGGAAAGCATTTGAAAATAATTATTGGCCGAGAAAATATATCGCAGATCATGAAGGAAATTTAAGATACGATCATATCGGCGAAGGCTCTTATCAAGAAACAGAAAAAGTCATACAACAATTACTTGATGAGAGATCAATAGCATTGGGTATTGAAAATATATCTGAAAATAAATTAGTAACAATTGAGGAATTCGAACACACATTATTTAGAACTCCAGAATTATATTTTGGCTATAAATTTGCACAAAATAGAAATCAATTAGGAAGTAACGAAGGATTTCAACCAGAAAGGATTGTAAAATATAGTGAACCAAATAATATTGAATTAAATAAATTTTATCCAATTGGAAATTGGAAAAATCATGAAGACAGTATGCAATTAACAGAAGCAGTAGGATCGATCATTGTATCATTTGATGCAAAAGAAGTAAACATTGTTACTAAAAATAATGCACAATTAGAAATATTTCTCGATGGAGTAGCATTAACTAAAAAATATGCAGGTTCCGACATCAGTTTCGGAAACAAAATGGATGTTTCAAATGCAGGGATGTACAACATTATAAACAGTGAAACAAGCATATCCCATACAATGGAGATAAAGATTGAAGGTAAAGGATTTCAAGCATTCACTTTTACTTTTGGATAATGTGTAACTACAGATAGTGTAACTGAAGGTACACTAGCAAGAGGTACAAGTCTGTTTAAAAGAAAAAAATCAATTAAATTCAGCGAAATTAAGATGTTGAATAATTCTTGGAATAAAACAGAAGGAGAAAGCATAACCCAAAAAGTGATGGGCAGAGTAAAGCCAGAGGAACCAATAAAAAATAAAATTAATTTTGCACAAAAAAAATTAGAAGTACAAATTTCAAAATTATCAGGAATTAATGAAAAATTACAAGCAAAACATGACAAAATATTTGAAAGAGTAGTAAACGCACAAAGAAATAACAAACCAGCTTATGCAAAAGCATATGCCGGAGAATTAACTCAAGTCAGAAAAATGAAAAACATGGTTAGTGGGGCAAAATTATCTATGGAGCAAGTAAAATTAAGATTAGATACAGTTTCAGAACTTGGAGATGTTGTAGTAACATTAAGTCCATGTATGTCGATAATTAAAGGACTAAGTCCATCTCTAAGTGGAATTA
>Ga0209041_1001877_pt1 | contig 11960 bp, 10 predicted proteins | sample SaaInlV_100m_DNA_4_FD_184647 | JGI IMG/M metagenome (GOLD analysis project Ga0209041, IMG submission 184647) | Marine microbial communities from expanding oxygen minimum zones in the Saanich Inlet - SI037_S2LV_100m_DNA (SPAdes) (version 2) | ecosystem: Environmental > Aquatic > Marine >... | reverse complement strand
GAGCCACTTGGTGGTTCTTCCAAAAAACTGAGATCAGTATGCCAACCACCACCAAAGACACCCGCGTCGTCATCTTTCTCTTTAATAATGTGAGTCAATTCGGGATGAGGTGGTTTGCCAGGTCCATACGGATTCACGATAGGAGAACCAAAAACCTCACACAGATTGAGGTGCTGCGTTGCGTTGAGGTGTTGATCGGGTAGGGTCAGCAGCAGATATTGATCTAACGCGCCCCGAAGGTCTGCCGTGAGTTCATCAGAGATCGGGTTCTTTAGATCGATGTTGGTCACGACGGCGCCAATTGATCCTGAAATCGGATGGATATTCATAGGGCAACGGACTTCATGGCGTCATCAGGTCTTCAAGTGGTCCCATGAAAAGACGGGGAACAAAGAGGCAGGCATTTTGCCACCCGGTGGAACACCAAGATCACGAAGGGGAGGAGAGGTGTCACCCGCTCGCTCGCAGTACACCATGTCGTCGCCTAACCATCGTGTCGAAAACGCTCGGCGCCGGTCTTGGATGGGCGCGTCTGTTGTCCCGTGCAGTGTTCGAAAGTCAAAAAGGATAACATCGCCCGGTTCCAGATCGAAACTTCGAATGTTTTCCTCTGAGACTTCATTCATTAATGGAGTGACTGAGGTCATCTTTTCATCATCGTGCACATAGTCGGTGCCGTCTACAAAGTGGCGGGGAAAATACAACTGGTCTGATTGGTGAGATCCTGCAAGAAATCGAACCGCAGTTGATGATGGTGCTGAATCAAGAGAGACATAGATGCTGACATTTTGTCGTCCGTCCACACAGTAGTAAGGAAGATCATGATGCCATGGTGTTGCCGTTTGGGTGCCGGATTCTTTGCAGAACACATGCTCATGAAAAAGTTGCACAGTATCGGATCTCATGAACTGAGCCGCGAGATGTGCAGCAGGTGATTGAGTAATAAAGTCACGATACTCGGAAATTCGATGCCAATTGCAGTAGCTATCAAAGAATCTTCCTTTTCCGTTTGGCCCTACGCTGTCGCAAGGAAAAGCATAATGTTCGGCGTCGTCCATGTTACGTTGCAATCCTGCCCTGAGGGGCTCAACCCATTCCGGAAGAAGGTTTTTTAAAAGAACGACGCCCTCTTTTTGGAAGGTTTCGATATCTACTTCATTGGCGGTGAGCTGCGGGGATGTTTTTATATCGGCCACCACCTCTGGTTCAGGTCGCCAGTCGACAGTGGTACTATTTCCTTTATTGTCTTGATTTTGCATTGTGGAACTCAAAATATTAATAAAATAGTGTTGACGTTTTGGGTTTCAATTTATCATAAAAGTTAGCGTGGACCATTGCGTCCAGTACCCCACATGAAGCAACAAAGAGCGACAACAGAACTGAGCGGGCTGCTTGGGCGTTTGCGTCGCGATGACCGAAAAATCCACGTGCGCGAGGCCATTGACCAATCCGGTGGCCATTTGATTTATCGTGAGGAAGATCTAGGCCTTTATTTTTGCGGTCCGGAAAGCGTGAGAATCTGCTCCTTGCTTAAAAATGTATTTAAATCCCTGAAAGTTGATCGGCGATTTGAGTACGCACGATTTGATGATTTTGGAGCTGTATTTGTCGGGATTAAAGTGGAGGTGCGTACTGATGAGTATGCAGTCGTTGCCTCTGCGCTGAGGCTTAGCGGGATGGAAATTACACAGATGCCACTCGACTAAAAACGGTTTGCTGCTACTCCGTGATTTTTATCGCTAGGAATTGCCCCCACCTTTGATTACCCTCTCGAGCGCGGTGGATCTTTGCGAGCCAGTCAGATCTCAAGTGTTGTTTAACGAATGGCGTCGTGGTCAATGTCTCGATGCGGTCTAACTCCTGTTCGCTGAAGTTGATGAAATCTTCAGTACGATCCAGCGCCTCGATGACCTGAAAGCCCGCTTGTTCAATCAGGGCGCTATAGTCAGCCACTGTCCGGAGATGGTAGCCACGCTTCTCGACATAGGTAGAGAATGTCTCATCCCAGGGTGGCGGGGAGCAGCAATAGTCCGTAAATAATAACTTGCCCGTCACTTTGAGTGCTCGATGCAGCACAGAAAACAGTTTTTGTTTTTCAGAGATATGCAAAAAAACATCTCGGCTATAAATTCCGTTGTACTTTTGTTCAGCGTCGATTTGAAGGCAATCTTCTTGTTTGAGTTGAATGGTTTTAGGGGAATCCAGTTCGCAGAGTCGATTTTGGGCTAGCGCGATCATGTTCTCGGAGAGGTCAATAGCATCAACCCTTAGGCCAAATTTGGATGCCATTAAAAAAGCACTACCGCCGAGGCCGCATCCGGCATCAAGCACGACATCGTCAGCGGCTAGCGCCATTTTTTGAATCAAATCGTCCGCGCAGGCCTTGCCACCCGGACTGACAAATGCTTTTCCATATACCAGCTCATAGTCCTGAATGGAATCAGCTGTGTACTGCCCGGCATCAAGAAACGGTGCAGTGGCGTTACCGTTGCGGTCCATCTGTGACGGCTGCGAGGTGTTCAAAAAAGGAGGGGTCAGCCATTAATGTCTGGCACCGTGAGAGTCGCCCGACGGCATATGCCCAAAAGTCATCCACGGGATTATTGTTGGCATGCTGAACCACTCCCCATAACGTCCAGAGAAGATCGCACATGGCCTTGTACATCATCATTCGACCAAAATCGAACGCACTCGGCTCATGCCCAAAGTAGGCCCGAAGAAAAATATGCTCTTGTTCTGTCGAGAAATTACCTTCGACTGATAAATCGCCAAGGTCCCACATGGGATCATTATTGCCGGCGTATTCAAAATCAATAATGAAGATTTTCTGTCCGTCATCAATGCAGTTTTCAACCATGGGATCGCAGTGACATGCCGCTTTTGGCAGAGTGTGGCGGGAGAGCGCAGCGCGCACTTGCTCTGCACTTTTTTGCACTTCGCTATAGCCATCGGGCAGGGAGGCACCCAGGTTTTTGAGTACTTCAAGATACTGGTCGATTTGATTGAAAAGCTCGAATTCCCCTTCAAACAGGTCAGGGCTTTGATGGAGTTTGCGGAACGCCTGACCAGCCCGTTCGAGCGCGCCGGCGTCCTTGAATTTATCGATATCCATCGTAACTGCGTTATCGATAAATCGGGTAACCATCATGCCTGATGCCTCATCAAAAAAAAGAATTTCCGCATTGACACCTGCCTTGACGGCAACTTCGGCGTTCTTTTTTTCACGGATCCGGTCTATGTATTCATCAGTGCCTTCTCCTGCAAGGCGCAACACATATTTTCCTTCTGACGTTTCGATCAGAAAATTTCGATTGGTGAGGCCTCCCAATCGTTCAACGCTAACGGCATCGAGCGATTGATCTGAAAATAGCGGGATGCTGTTGAAGGCAATTTCTAGTTCTTTATCCATTTTTGAAGAATGTTGTGATTGTTTCTGCTTGAAAGCGGTTTACTGTCTTGGAAGAAGGTTATCAGGATCATATAGTCCTTTGCAGCCCACAACCTCCACCCGCACTGGAAACGATTCGTCAAAATACTCGATTAACAGGGTTCGACCTTCTTCAGCATATTCCTTGGGAAGATATCCAAGCGCAATGTTTTTGCCGACAGAGGGTCCAAAGGCGATGCTGGTCGTGTAGGACCGCCTTCCAAGCTCATCCGTTAGCACCGCGTTGGAGTCAGGATCAACGATTGGACAGGTGCCGACCGGGTATCGCGGCACACCGTTTGAGTCGAGATTATCGGTCATTGTCAGCGTGCAAAGATAAGCCGGCTGGACCTCCCGTGCTCGCTGTTCGAGGTAGGCATCTTTTCCGTGGAAATCCGCATCTTTAACCGTTGGTCGTGATAATCCGGCTTCGATGAGGTTGTATTCGGTTAACAGGTCTGCATTTTGAAGTCGAAAACTTTTTTCAAGTCGCCGGGAGTTCGCATAGGTTTCAACACCAACCGGTGTCGCGCCTTGCGCAAATACAAGATCCCAAAGAGAAAGACCATAACTAAAAGGAACATGAAGTTCCCATCCGGATTCACCGACGTAAGAGATGCGAAACGCCAGCACGGGAATGCCCTGTATCGAAATCTCTTTGGTGGTCGCAAATGGAAAGTGCTTGGGATCAAGTGCGCTGGGGTCGTCTGCTATGGCCTCCAGCATGCTGCGAGCATTGGGCCCCCAAAGTCCGAGGCATGCCATGTGGTCGCTGCGGTCTTCGATAAACACATCCCATCCTTTGTCCTCGGCAAGTCTTGAAAGCCATACGTAATCGCGATGACCTGCATCTGCGCCATCAATCAACCGGAAACGGTTTTCCGCAAGGCGAAGAATTGTGAGATCGGAGCGTACCCCGCCCACGCGATCAAGGAAATGGGTGTAGATGCCTTTCCCGATAGGGGTGGTGCCAGCGACCTTGGCAACACAGGCATATTCCATCAGGGTCGCAGCATCAGTGCCACTAATGTCGTATACGGCAAAGTGAGAAAGATTGATCATCCCGGCGTTATCCGACATCGCGAGGTGCTCTGCATTGGACACTCTCCAGAAATGCCGGCTATCCCATTCGTTCTCTCGGACCGGGACTCGATCACCATACTTTTCCAGTAATACCTCATTTGCCGCGTAACCATGAGCCCGCTCCCAACCGGCTAACTCCATGAAATATCCGCCAAGCTCTTGTTCCCGCTGCCAAAAAGGGCTGCGCCGAAGGTTTCGTCCTTCAGTGTATGGCTCCCGACTGTGAACCGCTGGGTTATAAATTTTGAAAGCGCTCTCGTAGCATCGACCCCGAATATATTCAGGCGTTTTTTGCATCGGGTAGTACCGAGCGACATCAACGCTATGGATATCAGTTTCAGTGATACCGTCGGTCATCATATCGACCAACAGCTTGGCTACACCGGGAGCGTCTTTTACCCACACTGCTTCGGCGTACCAGAGTCCCCGTGTATTCGGCGACTCACCAATCGAGGGCCCGTTGTCAGCAGTTACTTGCAGCAAGCCATTAAAAGAGTGTTTTTCGTTCCAGCCTAATTCCCCGAGAATCGGAGTCAGCTCCATTGCCTTTTCGAGAGGTTCAATGATTTGCTCCATTTCAAGGTCACGTTGAGACGGAGACCAGTGAGATTCGCCTTTTTCGAGAAGATCTTTGGGATGTACGAGGCGAGGATCTTTTTCTTCGTAATAGCCCCACTCAATTTGTCCGCCTTCAGCCGTCGCGGGATCACCGGTATCGCGAAGATAGGCTGAATTTCCCTGGTCCCTGAGAAGCGGATAGCCAATTTCTTTTCCCGTCCCGGCAAACTCTTCGTAGGGGCCAAAAAAACACAGGGGGTGATCAACCGGCATGATCGGGAGATCTTCTCCTGCCATTTGAGCGATTAATCGACCCCATAAGCCGGCGCACACAATAACGGCGTCGGCGGCAATAAGACCACGATTGGTATGTACACCTGTTATCTTGCCTTCATGAATTTCTAATCCATTTGCAGTGGTATTCTGAAAAACCTGAAGATCGCCTGTTGCTTCAGCTTGATCAACTAATTTGCCCGCTACGGTCTGAGATCGAGGAATGACAAGTCCAGCGTCAGGATCCCACATTGCACCCTGAATCATGTCTTCCTCAAGCAGCGGGAATTTTTCCTTCGTTTCTTTTGCGCTAATCATCTTTGCATTAGTGCCAAAGGCTCGACCGGATGAGACTTTTCGTTTTAATTCAGCCATCCGATCATCGTCATCATGTCGAGCCACTTCGAGCCCGCCAACACGACTGTAATGTCCCATGGCCTCATAGAATTCCACACTGTAACGAGTGGTGTAACAGGTCATGTTGTCATGTGCCGTCATGTAACAAAAATCTGATGCATGGGAGGTTGACCCGATGTCAGTCGGTACTGATGACTTGTCAATGCCCACAATATCTTTCCAGCCTTTTGCAATAAGATGGTGGGCGACAGATGCGCCTACAATGCCGCCAACACCAATGATGACGACGTTTGCTTTGTTTGGAAAATTAGCCATTCGTTCTTCCTAAATCTTGCTGATGTTACGTGTTCGTGGGCTGCGGATTCTTCGAGTTGCTGAAATGTGTTTAGAAGAATCTGAACGGCTTTGAGCCGTAAAATAGAGAGTAATCCGGACGTCTGTGAAAAATCAACCACACTCACGAAACGGACCATTGTTTTAGCGACCTGATCATAGGTTGCCGATGTTAAATTGTGGCATTCATCAGCGCAATGCCAGCCACAACGACAGCGGCGGCACAAATGCGGTAGGTCATATGCTGTTCTTTGAGTATGAAGGTCCCAATGAGCACTGCAATGACAACGCTTGTCTCGCGTAGCGCAGAAACAGCCGCCATCGGGTGAGTGCTCATGACATAAATGACTAGTCCGTACGCAGATCCCGAAACGACCCCGCTTAACCATAATCCACGCCAATTATTAACGTAATAGCGTTTCCAAGTGGTGCGTCGCAAAAATAGCACAAAGGGGCAAAAGGTAATGGCCTCGAGAACAAATAACCAAGCGATGTAACTTAGTTTTGATCCAGACTCTCTCACGCCTAAACCATCAGCTAGGGTATAGGCCGTAATCCAGATGCCGGTGCCTAGCGCAAAAGAAATGGCTTTGAAGTGTTTCCGTTTTGGTAGTCCTTTTTCGAAACTCAAGCTGATAATCCCAACGCTTGCAAGTCCGAGCCCTGTCATTGCGAGTGGGGAAAAAGTCTCACCAGCGATGAAGGCGCCAGAAATGGCAATCATGAGAGGCGCACTGCCTCTGGCTAATGGATAGATGACACCTAAATCACCATGGCGATAGCCGCTTACTAAAAAAAAATAGTAACCCCAATGCAAAACAGAAGAGAGCGCAAGAAACGGCCATGCCGCCGTGTCAGGCAGGGGTAAAAATGGCAGTAGGCAAAAAGCCAATCCGCCAGAGCAAGCGTGCATCAGTGCAACAGTGAGTAACTTATCTTGACCTGATTTAACAAATGCGTTCCAGGATGCATGCAAGAGAGCGGCGAAAAGAACCAGAAACGTAATCAGCAAAGTCATGAATCAAGCAATCCTTTTCTGAAGTGAGACTGAGTTAGTCCGAGTCCCGGCCCGACGCTGTCTAACTGTCAACGTGATCACTCTTGCCATCCGATTGGAGAAATCGACTGACACCGTGATCTGTTTTGTCCCAGTAGTGAGGTTTGACGAAGAGTTGGTAGAGCGCTCGGTAGCTTGCTATGGAGTGGAGTAGCCAATAACCGGGAACCGTGAGGATGTAAATAGCCATCCTTTTCATTTTCATTTTTCGCCTCGAAATGGCCATCACATGTAAAAACATGAGCAATAAGTTACCGGCGACCAAATTAAATAAAGCGAACTCAAGCACGAGTGGTGGAAACAAGATTCTGGATTTTTCAAACCCGATGGTTAATGAGATTAAAAATATTAAAAAAAGAATTAGATTGACGAGATGGGCAAAAACGTTACCTCCGACAAATAAGTGGAATGACAGAAGTTTCATAAATCCGAATTCTCGATACAGCTTGGACGGGTTCCGTAGATGTATCAGATAAGTCTGCATATAGCCCTTGATCCAACGAGTTCTTTGTTTGATCCACGGTATGAGTCGGGACGTAGCTTCCTCCCAGGTTGTGGATGGAATGACAGTGGTTTTGTTGCCGAGACGATAGATTCGAATGCCGAGATCGGCATCTTCTGTCACATTGTAGGGATCCCAGGCCTGCATTTCTTCCATGGTATCAAGTCGGAAATGATTACTGGTCCCGCCGAGAGGAATCGGAAACTTGAAGTTATTCATTGCTGGAAGGATTAGATCAAACCAGAAGGTGTATTCCATTGCGAACATTCGAGTGAGCCAGTTTTCGTGAGCATTGTAATAATTTAATTCACACTGCACGCAGGCAAGATCGTCACCGCCATCGCGATAAGCTATTAATGCAAGTTTAAGCTGGTCCAGCTCAGGCTTGTCCTCTGCATCATAAATCGTCACAAACTCCCCTCGGGCAAACTTTAAAGCATAGTTGCATGCTTTCGGTTTGGTTCTTAGTTCACTTGGTGGAACTCGCACGATCTCAAAAAAAGAGGGGAGCGCCAGCGATTTAATGATTTCAATGGTTTCATGGTCATCGCCTTCGACAACCATCTTGATATCTAGCAAATCAGAAGGATAGTCAATTGTCTGGAGGTGCGTGGTCAAGTGGGTCAGGGTAATTTCTGATTCACGGTATAGCGGAATTAAGATCGTGTAGATCGGCAGTGTTTTTTCATCGAGTTCGATGGGTAAGCCCCGTTGTTTAGCCGGAACTAATACGCCTGAAACAGACAGGACAACCTTAAATATCAGAACAATAGTGGTTGCAAATGTCATAAAGCTATTTATGAAAATAGCGGCAACTGTTGGATTAATGAAAAACATACCAATTAGTGTGATAAGAATTCCGAACAGAATAATTCGCTGATTTTTGCTGAACGCTTGCCGTGCGCTCATTTGAGGATTTTTCGTATAAAGCTCGTTCAATATTTCATGGGTATAGTCCTCATTAAAGGTCTCTTGCAATGTCCAGAAAATATCAAACTTAGATGTGACTTTAATGTCGGTGTTGGCCCCCCATTTTGATTTTATAAACTCAAACATTGATGGTGATGGGTCAGCGGTTGCGACGGTAAAACGGCCCTCAAAGACTGTTACCGGAATCAGAAGTTGACGGGCATATAAGTTCCGATCTGCCTTGTCGAGACAACCTTTTCGAACCTTCGTTTTTGTGAGTTCAATAAAAGGTAGGTCGAAGTGTTTGGCTAGGGTTTGATAGTAATCCAGAGGCCGTAGTTGGGCTTGGGCGTGCAGGATGTCGCCCAGACGCCTGCCTGAAGTTGCCTGAGTCTCTAGAGCGAATTGAAGTTGTTCGGGGCTAATGTGGCCCGCGGCAATTAATGAATCACCGAGCCTTTTTCGCTGCGGGTCTATCGAATTCTTTGAGGGTTTGATTTCCCCGGAAAAATGGTCCACCTTCGATCCCTCAGCACTAAGTTAACGTCGTATCCAAAGTGAAATGAAGGCACCAGTTCCTCGGGCGCTATTTTCATTGAATATCTCACCGTAGACTCCCATCTGAATTGACAGGTTCTTTTTGACTTTTTGAACCAACGACAATTCTAATTTCTGTGTGTAGAAGTCACTGGGGTTACGCGTCGTGATCGATATAGCTTCATGACCGGCAGATGCGGTTGAAAATAATTGAGCTAAAGCCATGGTCTTGCTTGCGAGATAGGTGCCGCCGGTAGCGTCAACCTTAATTTCGTCTGGATTGTTGCCACCTCTAATCTTGTAAGCGGTTTCAAGATTAAAAAAAGATTGTCGGGCGTCTAAAAACGATGACCCCCACAGCAACCTTATCTCTGCGTCATATTCTCCTGTACTGAAAGGCCGATCTTTGTTTGCGTTTCCGAGTGGTATTTTGATTGAGGGTTGAATTGAAATTATATTTTTCGAATTCTTCCAAATTCCGAATCGCGCCAGGACTTCAGGATCGGTTAGTCCCTTGCTTGTACCGGTGCCAGTTTGAGAGGCATAGATATATCCGTACTTTGCACCGAGTGTTAGAGAATCACTAAAGCCATATTCGGAGAGATTTATTGATTCGTATTTTCGATATAAGGCCGTTGCACTCGAGACACCGTCTTGGCTGGTAAATGAGGATGTCTCATAATAGTGAAACGCATTAAAGTGATATTACGCTCCGGTCTCGGCAAGCCACGCCGCTGCATTTACTCCCGGGGACGTTAATATCAAGCTCACGAAAAGAATCGTGCACAGTGACCATGTTTTGATATTAATTGCGCGTTTGGAATCTAACCACCGATTCATTGCGACTTTTTTCTCTGTTACTTTCTTCCGGATTTCGATTTTATCAAATAAGAATAAGAATGAGAACTAATTCGAAAAATCTATTTGATGCCAAGATTTTTCCGGTAGATCGCGATAACCATTGCGCCAGTGGTCAGCATCAAACTGATTTGAAAAGCCGCGTTGACGATATTCCATTCTGGGATCGCGGGAATTATGATAATCGCGCTCACGAAGCTGGTGATAAAGATGAGTCGTGATTCGGTTTCGGGATATTTCCATGCTTTTACAAATGTAGGAACAGAAGCAAGGGTATTGGCACTACTTGCAAGCAGGACAGCAATTAAAGGTGAATCAGCGAATTGCCAGAAGATCAATGCAAAAAGAGAAAGGGCGCCGCAAACCCAATCGAATTTTTTGAGTTGCCAGTAGCTGCTTTTATTTACAAAAGACGCAAAAAAAATGGTGCCGGGAACGATGCCACCAACAATGACTCGAACAGATGCCCAGGGATCAGCGCCTGCTGAGAAAGCAGCGCCAATACTGATCAGAGGGGCCAGCGCCCATAGTGACCATGAGACGCGATTCGGTTTCGTCTTGCCCGCTAAGGTGTCGCGAAGATAGTCGTATCCACCCCAAACCATCAGCACGGTACTGATGACAACTAAAATCTGTGCGGGTGTTAGCAAAAGTAAATCCTCAAGTACTAAATTTTTAAAAGTCCGTACTGGGTTTTGCGCTAGAACTTTCTGAAACGGCGTGGACTTTTTTAGAAAAGCTTATGGTCGATGAGTTGTGATACTGCGCGACCCCGAAATATAAAACGATTCGAGATTGGACTTCGACAAAATCCTGAGATTGTCGTCAGAAAACGATACAAAATGCAAAAGACGCATATAAGCGCTGTTAATTTGCATTTGAAATGGAGGTTTAGGTAATTAATACTTATTTTAGTTACTTCTTCTCTGAATAGAGAGTGGGGTGGCAACAGATTATTAGTTGAAAAAAAACAAAAGGAGCAACCCATGAAGATTTTAAAGAAAACGGCGTTAGCCGCTGCGCTAGTCTTTAGCACAACGACCGTAAGTTATGCAGAGCAGGTCAATATCGGCGATCCAGGCTGGACCGGCGCTACTGCGATTGCGAACCTACTCGCCGCTGTCGTCACCGATAAGATGGGCGGAGAAGCCAATATTGTACCTGGCAACAATACCTCTATCTACGGCGCAATTGATCGCAGCAAGGGAGAGATCGAAGTTCATCCTGATGTCTGGCTGCCAAACCAGGAGGCCTACACCAATGATCTGGTGCCAAAGGGCACGCTCAAACTGAGTAGCAAGAGCTACGAGGGAAATCAGGGCTATTGCGTCTCTCAGGACTTCGCTAAAAAGATGAATATTACGTCCATATTCGACCTCGGTCGGCCGGAAGTGGTTGCCGCGATGGATAGCGATGGGAATGGTAAAGGCGAGTTTTGGATTGGCGCTGATGGCTGGGCCTCAGCTAACGTTAATCAGGTAAAGCTTCGCGACTACAAACTTTATGACTCTGGTATCGAAGCGGTTCGAGCGGCAGAGGCGGTAAAAAATGCTCGCGTGCTTGATTCCATCAAGAAAGGTGAAGGCTATGCATTTTATTGCTACAAACCCCATGCGATTTGGGGCATGGCTGATATCGTCATGTTAAGCGAGCCGGCATATGATCCAGCCAAATACACGATGGTTCAACCAAAAGCAGATCCGGATTGGTATACCAAATCCTATGTCGCATCGAAAGATGCATTGAAGCAGATCCAGATTGGATGGGGCACGTCGCTCGAATCTAAATCACCTGCGATTGTTGAGTTCTTTAACAATTTTCAGCTAACAGCGGACGATGTCTCAGCGCTGGCATACGAAGTATCAGTGAATAAGCGCGATCCTGCAGAAGTGGCTCAGGAGTGGATCAGCAATAACCCAAAAGTAGTTGATGGATGGTTGGGACTGTAATCCGGTAAAGCCTATAATAAGACCGGCGCTGCGGCGCCGGTTTTTTTTCGAAAAAAATGTCACAAAATCATTCCGGCAGCTTTATTGAGATTCAGAACGTCTCAAAGATATTTGGCA
>Ga0209041_1001842_pt1 | contig 12112 bp, 9 predicted proteins | sample SaaInlV_100m_DNA_4_FD_184647 | JGI IMG/M metagenome (GOLD analysis project Ga0209041, IMG submission 184647) | Marine microbial communities from expanding oxygen minimum zones in the Saanich Inlet - SI037_S2LV_100m_DNA (SPAdes) (version 2) | ecosystem: Environmental > Aquatic > Marine >... | reverse complement strand
CACGGACTTCACCTCCGCACATGATAAATCTCAGTTCCTGAGCCTGGATTTGAAATAAACCCATTAACAGAAACAGACTTGCACCAATCAGCGAAATTCGCTGTATTTTTTTCAACATTTTCATATTAACCTTTGTTGTTAGAAATAATGGTCCTGAGACCGTGATTAGTTCACGTTTCAATCTCCATGGAATGTTTTTAAAAATTCCCCCAATCTAAACGTGAGTTAAGTTTTTTTTCACCTTTTTAGTTGATGAAACTATTATACATTTTCAATTGTCACTGCACCTCCACTTTTATTTATTGTGTAATATATTGTTTGGCCCATATTTGCAAAACAGGCCGTACTTCATCCCTTGATTGCACCTTTGGTTAAGCCTTCAACGAGATAACGTTGCAGGAACAGGAAAATTAATAACACCGGTATAATCCCCACAATACTTGCGGCCATCAACTGATTCCAGATTACACTCTGATAGCCGACAAATTCAAATATTCCTGCAGGAAGAGGCATTAATTCCCGCTTTTGATTGAATGTAATTGCAAAAAGGAATTGCTGTGCATAAGCACCAATGAATGTGGCAACTCCCACCACAATTAAACCTGGAACGGCTAGTGGAATGACCACTTTCCGCAGAATATAGATGCGTGACGCACCATCAATCCAAGCCGATTCTTCCAGTTCAATCGGAATTTTTTCAAGGTATGATTTCAGTAGCCAGATTCCTGTCGGAACCAAAAAAGCAGCTCCAGGCACAAACATAGCGGCATAAGTGTTGAGTAAGCCCATTGAACGAAGTAATTTGTATAATGGTATCAACAACACTGCTCCGGCAAACATATTGACTCCGAGAAACAAACCCAAGCTAACAGATTTTCCTTTGAAGTGAAAACGCGCATAAGCATAAGCAGCAGGTATAACAAAACTCAAGCATAACAATGTAGTAACTGAAGCTAAAAAAACGCTATTGAAAATATATCTTCCCAACATTGGAACAGTATCCCAAATATCAAAATAGGCTTGAAAAGACATGTCATTTGACCAGAACTGATATGGTGATCGAAATAGATGTTCCAAGGGTCTTAAAGATGCCATAAACATTTCTAAAAACGGCAGCAGAATGAAAGTCATGAAAATTAAGACTGCCAGATAGAGACCTGCTTTTTGGAACAGAGTATATTTTCCCATAATTATTTTGTCTTGTAGCGTTCGTTTATCTTATTCAACAGAATCAGATACAGTAATGAGAATATAGCTAGCGACAGAACTACCATCAAAGCACGTGTTGCACCGTAACCGAACTTATAGTTTGCAATCGCCATTTTGTAAGTGTCAATGATCATGGTGGTGGTTGCTCCTAGAGGTCCACCCTCAGTGAGAATCCAGATTACCTCAAATGAATTGAAAGTCCAAATTGCGGAGAGCAGGGACATGGTAACTATCACGGGCATGATCTGCGGGATCGTTATCCGGCGGAACCGATACCAGCGTGATGCGCCATCGACGTAGGCCGCTTCATACAAGTCATCCGGCACACTCTGCATAGCCGCAAGAATGAAAATGGAAATCATCGGAGTGCCGATCCAGACATCGGTAACGACTGCCGAATAAAACGCACTTGATTTATATGCCAAAAATTCAAAGGGACCATCGATAATTCCGAGACGCATCAAAACACCGGCTAAAATACCAAAGTGTCCATTGTATAACCAGAGCCAACCGATACATCCAATGGCCATTGGAACAATCCAGGGTGGCATCACCATAACTCGAAAAGCGGCTTTGCCACGAATTTTAGCGTTCAATAATAAGGCTCCGATGGTTCCTATTATCATTTTCAGGAGTACGGACAGAAACATCCAGTAGAAAGTCCTGCCTACAATTCCTGGATATTTTCGGTTATTCAGCAGTTTTTCATAATTATCCCAGCCGATGTATTGTTCACCACCCAGACCTGCATTTGTAAATGAGAGCCGTATAGTTTCCAATAGGGGCCAACCTACAATGAGAAACATGAAGAGTGCTGCAGGTGTGATCAACAGCCAAGCAAAGAGTGTACGCGATCGTAAAAAATTCCGCCATTTTGACGAGGAGTTTGAGTTCTTGGAAATTACTGTCATAAAGTAGCTAAAATGTTATTGCTGATAATCAGTTCAGATGATAACTTTCCCAACCAAGTTGATTTAAGACTCTGGAAAAATATTTTACTGTACCCATAAATTCTGGCAAACTACGTTTTCTCAAAGTAGAAGACCATGAAACCTCAGAGAGTGCAAGTATTCTTGGTACAAGCATAGTGTCCATATCTCTGTCTTTGATAATAGTTTCTGACCACAAGGCACCTTGAATTCCAATAATATTTTGCTCCAATTCCGGTTCATCTAACGGGACAGGATCCCAAGTTAAAGCATCTTCCATCGAAACAATTGCAGCCCAACTCACACCACGATCAAGCGGATTTTCGGATTGTGCCATATCGAAATAAACATGTTGCGCCGGAGACATAACCACCTCATAACCTTCCCTGGCGGCTTTCAGGCCAGGTTCCTGACCACTCCATGAAAATAGTAGTGCATCATTTCCGATTCCTCCTTTGTTTCCTCTTCCGGCTTCTTCCCAGGCAGCCGGACGGGCACCAGCTTCAACTAGAATTTTAGCTGCTTTTTGCATGATCCATTCTTGAACATCGTCTGTGGTTTTCAATGCTTGCTCAAATTTTAACTTTTCGATTGCCGGTGATTTTTCCCAAACCCCAGGAGGAAGTTCATCACAGCCGAGATGAATTATTCCGAACGGAAACAAACTACTTATTTCGGGAAGGACTTTTTTTAAAAAATACCAAGATGCAGGCATGGCCGGATTAATAGTGTTTTCGGAATAACCCTGTACCGAAACTTCAAAACTCTTGTCTTGCGGATCCCGCATTTCAGGGAACACTTTTAATAGTGCGAGTGAGTGAGCAGGAATTTCTATTTCAGGCATGACCGAGATTCCCAAACTGGAAGCATGCTCTATGATTCTTGACACATCGTCCGCAGAATATATTCCTCCAGTGGGACCTTTACTACCGCCGAATACTCCCGGAATAGTGCAGCCGTGCCCTCGCATTCCAGTACGATCCGCCAATTCCGGTACACTCGAAAGCTCCAAACGGAACGCTTCATCATCAATTAAATGCCAGTGAAAACGGTTCAATTTTAAGAATGACATTAAATCCAGCAAACGCAGAATGCTGTCCACTTCATAATAGTGTCTGGCACAATCAAGGTGCTGACCTCTCCAACTGAAGCGTGGTGAATCTTCAATTCTTCCGCATGGAATAATACCATCACCGGTTTCTTTTAACTGTAAAAGACTAATCAGTGCATAGAAAAAACCATTGTAACCGGAAGCTCTAATTGACACTGATTCCGCTTTTATCTCCAATTCATATGCCTCATCTTTAACTATTTGATGCAGACTTTCAAAGTGAATAGTTACACCGGCACTGCTTAAAGTCTCTTTGAAAGCATAACGATCTATCAATGAGCTGAATGAATGAATTAGCTTTTGAATTTCTGCAGATGGAGTTTGTGGCAGACACAGTCCATGAGACAGATCACATGTACCTGATTCTTTTTCCCACAAAACAGGATGAGGAATTAAACGGAGTTCCGGTTCTACTGGAGAATGCTGTTTTACTGGCTGAGAAGCAATTGACAAAAACTTCAGAGGTTCACTAAAAACATCAACAGCCTGACCATTTTTTAATTTGAGGTATGCACCCGTAGGTCCCCAGGAAACATTGAGAGGCGCATGTCTTTCAAGATCATACTTAAAAGAAAAATTCCATTCCTGACCGTCTTTGAGTAGAACTGGAGAATCCGGCATCAACTCAGTATATCCGCCAAGCTGATGTTCTATTCTGCATCCGGAGACTGCTGAGCATGTAGAGAGAAGGCTGAAGCAAATTCTGAAACCAGTTACCCCAGACTTGCCATTGTAAACTAATCTGGCCACTATTACTCCATCTTCTTCAGTCTGTGTAAAAAGCCTCATTTCATCTTTCTCACATATATTCTACATTTCAGACATCGAATATTATGCCCTAAATACTAATTCGAATTTGAAATATATTTATGCAAAATAATTCTGGACATCTCCTGAATAGTCCGGTATAGTCCGGTACTATAAGCTAATAAAAAGTTTTGTCAACAAAAAAATGCATTTGGAGATAAAAAATGGAAATACTGATTCGTGACACACTGGAAGCTGGAGCACAGGTAGCCGCAAGTGTTGTCAGCAAAATTATTAAGGCCGAAGAAAAACCTGTTTTGGGCTTAGCGACAGGTGGTACGCCTCTCCGCATGTATCAAGAGCTGATCCGGATGAAGCAGTCCGGAGAATTAAGTTTTCAAAACTGCACGACTTTTAATCTGGATGAATACGCTGGTTTATCTCGGGAAGATGAGCGTTCATATTATTTTTATATGATGAGCAATTTATTTAATCTTGTGGATATAGACAAAAAAAATGTACATCTTCCTGATGGAAATGCTAAAGACCTCCGGGAAGCGTGTCGTAAATATGAACAGCAAATTAAGGCTGTGGGCGGGATTGATTTACAAGTTCTTGGGATCGGCGCAAACGGACATATCGGTTTTAACGAACCCACTGGTTCTTTTGCATCACGAACTTGGGTCAAAATTCTTAGTGAACAAACCATGCAGGATAATGCGATTTACTTCGACAAACTGGAGGAAGTTCCACGTCATGTTGTCACCATGGGTATCGCCACAATCATGGAATCACGACATTGTCTTTTGTTGGCAAACGGTGCCAAAAAGGCGGATGCTATCCGAAAAATGATCGAAGGTCCAATTTCAGCAAGTTGCCCCGCTTCAATACTACAAATGCATCCACGAGTAACCATTGTTTTGGACGAAGAAGCGGCATACTTATTAACATTCAAAGATCATTATAAGTGGATTGAAAAAAACAAACTTGAATGGCAACGCTACTAAAATAACATGCATACAATAAAATAATAAACCACCAACAATTCACAACCCCACTCGGTACGGTGACACAGGGAAACCGTTATTATTGTGAATTTTTGTGCGTGTTTCGCTAAAACAAAGGAACTACATGCCGATTATTGAAATCCAAGTTGCAGAGGAGTCTGAGATTGCTGTTTTAAAAAGTGCGGAAAAGTGGGTGAAAACTCCAGGACTGGTGGATTTACAAGTTAATGGTTTCGGAGGAGTGGATTTTAATACACCCGGTATTACCCAAGATTCTCTTGAACACTCACTTGAGGCAATGCTGGCTTCTGGAGTTACAACTTGTTTGCCAACAATCATCACTGCATCCGAAACTCATCTGCAAAGCTGTCTTGCTGATCTGGAAACTGCCAGATACTCCTCATCCTTGGCAAAAACGATGATCGCGGGTTATCATCTCGAAGGCCCTTTCCTTTCAAGACTCCCCGGTTTTTCTGGTTGTCATCCTGTTCAGGAAATGGGTGCGGTGAATCCGGAAATGTTTTCACGTTTACAGGATGCAGCAGGTGGAAATATCCGTTTGCTAACGCTCGCCCCGGAAGTAGAAGGTGCTTTAGCATTTATTGATAAATTAGTTCTTGATGGAATCATTGTGGCTTTAGGTCATACTGCCGCGGGTGTTGATAAAATTCGGGAGGCGGTCAAAGCCGGAGCGTCACTCTCAACACATCTTGGCAACGGCACAAGCTCAGAACTGCGAAAAAACGATAATCCAATCATAGCTCAACTTGGTGAAGATCAGCTAAACGCCAGTTTTATCGCAGACGGTTACCACCTTTCGCCGGAAATATTGAAAGTCTATTTAAGGGCAAAATGTAGTGAACGTGTTATACTGATCACGGATGCCACAGCAGGAGCATCGGCAGCTCCCGGGCGTTACCGGTTGGGTGCGCTGGAATTAGTACTTGGGTCTGATCCTGTAATTTACGATCAGCAAACTTCACGTCCCGTTGGCTCTGCGGTAACGTTGGATCAATGTGTGAGGAACGTTATGCGCTGGTACGGAATTTCCCTGGAAGTAGCGATCAACTGGGCTGCTGTGAATCCGCAAAAAATACTTTCCACGTCACAAGCCGCTAAATTTTTAGCAGAAAGTGAGCGGCATGTATGGTGGAAAGAAGAAAAAGACGGGTGGGAAGTCAAAGCCGTTCAGAGCGGAAAATATTTCTATACAGCTTAAGTTTTGTATATTTTAAAGATTTGCCGCTAATTCAGCCCCATCTTTGATTGCGGTTTTAGCGTCAAGTCCGAGCGACGCTTTAGCTCCGCCAATCACATGTACTTCCATACCTGCCTCACGTAGTGAAGCTTCCAAGTCAAGTCTCGGCTCCTGTCCTGCAGCAACAATCACGTTATCCACATCCATTACTATTTCCTGAGCTTCTTCACCATTCTTCAAGGCAACTTTGACGTGCAGTCCGGCATCATCGATTTTAAGATAAGTTGCTCCTGTAAGGAGTTTTACACCATGAGATTTTAAAGTTTGGATGTGTGCCCAACCTGTTGTTTTTCCGAGACGTTTACCAATTTTATCGGTGGATCGCTGAAAAACGGTGACCTCCCTATTTTTTGGTTTGCGCAGAGCCAATGCTTTTTCAGAGTCCAAAATACCGTAACCCTGTAAATATTCCGGAACATCTCCTGAAAAAGGAGTTTGAGCAGTCAAATAATGCGCAACATCAATACCAATTCCCCCTGCTCCAATCACGGCAACTTTCTGGCCCACCAGACACTCCTCGTCTAATACATCTAAATAACTCAGCACTTTAGCATGATCTCCGCCTTCCAGTTCCAGTGCACGAGGTCGTACCCCGGTCGCCAACACGACTAAGTCATAATTTCCTGAAATTAAAGTCTCATGATCTACGGCTTGTCCCAATTTCAGTTCTACTCCATATTTTGCCAGCATTACACGGTTGTAGCGCAGGACTTCATTAAATTCTTGTTTACCGGGAATCTTCACAGCATAGTTAATTTGTCCACCTATTACTGAGCGTTGATCAAACAAAGTAACCCGATGGCCCCTCATTGCAGAAATGTAGGCTGCAGTCATTCCGGCAGGTCCTGCTCCAACAACTGCAATCGATTTTGTATTGGCTGCTGTTTTGTAATTTAATTCTGTCTCACGTCCCGCGCGGGGATTTACCAAACAAGTTGCAGTTTTCATTTGAAACAGATGATCCAGACAAGCCTGATTGCAGGCAATACAAGTGTTTATTTCTTCAGTACGTCCTTCTGCCGTTTTGTTAACAAAATTTTCATCCGCCAATAATGGACGGGCCATAGAGACCATATCAGCAATTCCGTCCCTTAATAGATTTTCTGCAACATTTGGATCGTTGATACGGTTGGAAGTCACGATTGGAATATTGAGGTGAGGCCGCAATTTACCCGTAACCCAGGCAAATGCAGCACGTGGAACCATCATACCGATCGTTGGAATACGTGCTTCATGCCAGCCTATACCTGTATTTATGAGAGACGCACCGGCCTTTTCTACACGTTGTCCGAGTTCAACAACTTCTTCAAAACTGCTACCGTCTTCTACTAAATCAAGACAGGAAAGACGGAAAATAATTAAGAAATTTTCGCCAGATTCCTCCCGTACACGTTCCACAATACGTAAAGCAAATCGGATACGGTTTTCAAAAGAACCACCCCAGTCATCGCTGCGTTTGTTTGTACATTTGGCAATGAACTGGTTGATCAGATAACCTTCAGAACCCATTATTTCTACACCGTCATAACCAGCCATTTTTGCCAGCTTTGCGCAACGCACATAATCTTCTATGGTTTGTAAAATTTCTTCATGCGTTAATTCTTTGGGCCGATAAAAATTGATTGGCGCGGTAATCGGTGAGGGCGCGACGCAGGTTTCCATCATGCCATAACGTCCTGTATGCAAAATCTGTAATGCTATTTTTCCACCGTTGTCATGAACTGCTTTTACCAGCGGACGGTGAAAATCAAGTTGATCTTCGGAAACTAATTCCGCACCTTCTTCAAAAACACGACCAGTTGCATTAGGTGCAAATCCTCCGGTTACTATGAGTCCTACTCCTCCACGTGCACGTTCCGCGTAAAAAGCCGCTAAACGTGATGAACCATCCGGCTGTTCTTCAAGTCCGGTATGCATGGAGCCCATCATGACTCGGTTTTTCAGGGTTGTGTTGCCAACTATTAGTGGACTGAGCAAAGTTTCAAAAGCCATTTCGGGGATAATGTTTGGGTTTTAGGTTTTGGAATTTGGGTCAATTCTGCAACCCGCACAAGCTAAAGGAAGCTAAAACAAACTAAAGCAGAAGAGAATAAACTTTATGCTCTGAAAGCATTATGTTCAAGAGGCTTTCAGCAGTTCTGCCTGGTGGTGAGCCACCAGAGGTTCAATCACCTGTTCCAGTTTACCGAGCATTATATCTTCAAGTTTGTAGAGAGTTAGATTGATACGGTGATCCGTCATACGTCCCTGTGGGAAATTATAAGTCCGGATACGTTCGCTTCTGTCTCCGGAACCAACCATCCCGCGGCGTAATTCTGCGTTTTCGGAATGTTGGGCTTCAAGTTCTTTTTCATAGAGCCTTGCTCTGAGAACTTTTAATGCTTGTGCCTTATTTTTTAATTGGGATTTTTCATTTTGGCAGATGACAACCAGACCTGTTGGCAGATGAGTTATCCTGACTGCAGAATCTGTTGTGTTCACGCTCTGTCCGCCTGGACCGCTTGAGCGATAAACGTCTATGCGTAAATCTCCGGGATTGATTTCAATCTCAACATCTTCCACTTCAGGTAAGACTGCGACAGTTGCGGCTGAAGTGTGGATGCGCCCTTGTGTCTCAGTTTTCGGTACACGTTGTACCCGATGTACTCCACCTTCAAATTTCAAGTGACTGAAAACATCTTTGCCTTCAATTGAAAAAGTGATTTCCTTGAAACCTCCTAGATCATTTTTGCTTTCATTGAGAAGTTTGATGCGCCATTTTCGGCTTTCACTAAAATGAGCATACATTTGGAAAAGATCTCTGGCAAATAATGCCGCTTCGTCTCCGCCAGTACCAGCGCGAATTTCAATTATAGTGTTGCGGGAATCGTCTGGATCTTTAGGAATGAGTAACAGTTGGATTTGTTTTTCCAGTTCATCCAACTGTTGTTTGAGTTGCGGAATCTCCTGTTCCGCCATTTCGCGGATATCCGGATCTTCGTCCTTTGCGTCTGCTAATTCACGGTTGTCTTTTAGTTCATGCTGAATTTCAAGATAACTGCGATAACACTCAACAATTTCCTGCATGCCTGAGTGTTCCTGGCTTAATTTCCGGAAACGCTCCTGGTTCTGAACTACGTCGGGTTGTCCAAGTTCGTCTGTCAGTTTTTCAAAGCGTACGTTTATTTCCGCAAGTTTATCCAGCATCTAAGGTCATGCACGCTTGTAGCGTCTGTTGAATTTTTCAATTCGTCCGGCAGTATCCACTAAACTTTGTCCTGCACCGGTAAAGAAAGGGTGACAGTTTGAGCAGATTTCAACTGTTGTTTCACCACCTTTTGTTGACTGTGTGTCCCAGGTAGTCCCGCAGGCACAGCGGAAGGAAGTTTTTTCGAATTTTGGATGAATTTCAGGTTTCATTTTCTATTTACTTTTAATGGTTAATATTTTTTAAAATTTAATTACTTATCCATCATATTGAGGAAATTAACATTTTCTTTGAATTTTTCCATTTTATCAATGAGAAATTCCAATGCTTCAACAACATTCAGTTGAGAGAGGACTTTACGCAGGACCCAAATCCGGTCAAGGTCTGGTTTGTCAACGAGCAGTTCCTCTTTACGTGTGCCGGATTTGCTTAGATCAATTGCAGGGAAGATACGTTTTTCAACAGGTTTTCGATCAAGCACCAGTTCCATATTACCGGTTCCTTTGAATTCTTCGAAAATCACTTCGTCCATTCTGCTTCCGGTATCAATCAGCGCCGTCGCGATGATGGTCAGTGATCCGCCTTCTTCAATGTTTCTGGCTGCACCGAAAAATCTTTTTGGTTTGAAAAGCGCATTTGAGTCAACACCTCCGGAAAGTATTTTTCCACTGGGAGGAATGACAGTGTTGTAAGCACGTGCGAGTCTGGTGATGGAATCCAGTAGAATTACCACATCACGTTGATGTTCGACAAGACGTTTTGCTTTTTCCAAAACCATTTCGGAAACTTGAACGTGGCGTGTTGCCGGTTCATCAAAGGTTGAAGCAACCACTTCTCCGTTGACTGAACGACGCATATCAGTAACTTCTTCCGGTCGTTCGTCAATCAATAAAACAATTAAATCAACCTCTGGATGATTCTCAGTGATGCTGTTTGCAATCGACTGCAAAATCATTGTCTTACCAGTTCTTGGCGGAGCAACAATAACTCCACGCTGACCTTTACCAATTGGTGAAACCAGATCAATAATACGCGTAGTTAAATCATTGTCTTTTCGTTCAAGATTCAGATGTTCGTTGGGATGGAGCGGAGTGAGGTTGTCGAATAGAATTTTTTCAAATGCCTTATTCGGATCACGGAAGTTTATTTCTTCAACTTTAAGTAATGCGTAGTAACGCTCGCTCTCTTTTGGAGGTCTGATCTGACCTGCTACCGTATCACCGGTACGTAAATTAAAACGCCTGATCTGAGAAGGAGAAACGTAAATATCATCCGGCCCCGGGAGGTAGTTGTAATCCGGTGCTCTTAGAAATCCAAACCCGTCCGGAAGTGCTTCCAGTACTCCTTGACCGTAAATGATTCCTTTACGTTTCGTCTGTGCCTGCAGTAAAGCAAAGAGTAGTTCCTGACCACGCATACTGTTCGCGTTTTCAATATCATAGTCGCGTGCAATCTGAATGAGCGAATTGATATCTTTTTTCTTCAACTCAATTAAATTGAGTGTGTCAGGTTTAGTATCATTATCTGAATTTCTTTTTGTATTGTTGCCGTTGTCATTTTCCGGCCTATTTTTAGACATGTGTGGTTTCTCAGGAGGTTAATCAATGATGGGATCTCGATAAAAGAGAGACCATACTATGGTGTGTTAGTTTAAATGGGAGGATGATGATTTTAACGTAATTGCAGCAAATTCCAGTTACAAAAAGCGTAATTAATGATTAAAAAATAAAGTGGGCAAGAAAGTGTCTTGAGTGGAAATACTTGAAAATGAATTGAAATTATCAAAAGTAGGTATTTACAAGGTCGCTAATATTCAAACTTTTGTCAAGTGTTTTTTTGAAATACTGTTTTTTGCAAATCAGTTGTACGTACAAAAAGTAAATATATCCTGACCTAAATAGTATATTAACTGTTTTTTTTCCTTTTTGGAAGATACAAATCCGTGATTGTACCTTCAAAAGCCTCTGCAGCAAATGCTACGGTTTCAGACAGTGTCGGATGAGGATGTATCGTTGAGGCTAGATCCTCTGCGTCACAGCCCATCTCAATCGCCAGTACACCTTCTGCAATCAAATCACCGGCATTTGATCCGACAATTCCAACACCTATGACACGCTTAGTGCCTTCTTCAAAAATAACTTTGGTCATTCCTTCACTGCGTCCCAAAGATAAACTGCGTCCACTTGCAGCCCAGGGGAAAGTTCCTTTTCCATAAGCAACTCCCTCCTTTTTTGCCTGCTCTTCTGTAATTCCTGCCCAGGCTACTTCCGGATCAGTATAGGCCACGGAGGGAATCGTGCGTACATCAAAATGACTTTTCATTCCTGAAATCACTTCAGCCGCGACTTTTGCTTCATGCGTCGCTTTGTGCGCCAACATTGGCTGTCCGACAATATCACCTATGGCAAATATATTTTCGACATTCGTGCGCATTTGCGAGTCAGTCTTGATGAAACCTCTATCATCTACAGCAACCCCGGCTTTTTCGGCAGCAATACGCAAACCATTTGGGGTACGTCCCACTGAACTGAGAATACGATCAAACATCTGTGGTTTTTCCGGAGCATTTTTTCCTTCAAAATGAACTTTCAAACCTTTTTTGAGAGCTTCCACTTTTGTTACTTTAGTTTCCAGCCAGATATTTTCATACTGTTTGGAAATACG
>Ga0209041_1001807_pt1 | contig 12305 bp, 13 predicted proteins | sample SaaInlV_100m_DNA_4_FD_184647 | JGI IMG/M metagenome (GOLD analysis project Ga0209041, IMG submission 184647) | Marine microbial communities from expanding oxygen minimum zones in the Saanich Inlet - SI037_S2LV_100m_DNA (SPAdes) (version 2) | ecosystem: Environmental > Aquatic > Marine >... | reverse complement strand
CTATTATTCATAAAAAGTCTGTTGAAGGATTTGGTATTGCTTATGTTGAAGCCGCACAATATGGAATTCCATCTATTGGTGGAAAGGATGGTGGTGCAGCTGATGCGATTCAACATGAAAAAACTGGACTAATTTGTGATGGAAATAATCTAGATGATATTTATTCATCTATAAATTCAATGTTAGAAAACAAGAAGTATTTAGAATACGGAAAAAATGCTAGAGATAGTGTCTCAAAATTTTATTGGTCAAATATTATCGAAAAATATAAAAATATTCTTAACTAAGATTGTTAATACCATATTTATAATTATAGTAATTCACTGATGTCCAATAACAAATTAGCTATTTTTTTAATTATCATTTCTGTTTTTTTTGGAACTGTAATGCTGTCTTTTTTAAAGATAGCTCAAGAAGATGTTAATGTTTATGTTGCAGGTTTTTTTAGATTTTTTTTAGGGTTAATAATTATCTTACCCTATATAATTAAAAAAAAAGATGCTGTACTTAAAACAACTCATCTTAAAAAACATTTCTTAAGAGCAATACTTGGTTTACCTGCAATGCTATTATACTTTTCTGCTTTAGTATTACTTCCCATTGAAAAACTTACCGCAATATCTTTTGTTGTTCCTTTAATTGTAACAATACTTGCAGTATTTTTTTTAGGAGAGAAAATTTATATTTATAGAACTTTGGCTCTAATACTTGGTTTTAGTGGAATGTTAGTAATTATTCGACCTGGTTTTGTAGATATATCTATTGGAGTTTATATGGTTTTATTTTCAGCATTACTTTGGTCAATTAATATAATTATAACTAAAAAAATTTCTAAAGATGATAGCGCAATTACTATTCTAGCTTATCAATCTATTTTTATGAGCCTACTTAGTTTTTTTATTGTTTTATTTTTTTGGGAGATGCCTAGCTTAAAAACATTCATCTACCTAATCTTAGCAGCAATGTGTGGAACAGTTTTACACTTAACACTCAACCATGCTTTTAAACTAGTAGATGTAAGTATGACCCAACCTTACTCTTTTTTAAATTTAGTTTTTGCATCTATTATTGGATATTTTGTATTTGATGAGATTCCAGATCTTTATACTTGGATCGGTGCTCTTATAATATTTACTGGTGTGCTCATAATTTCTTATAGAGAGATGAAGCTAGACAAAGAAATAATCAGAAAAAGAGTTGATATTAAATCTTAATTTTTTTTAGTAATTGTTTTATAAATTTGCCATCCAACAATAAGGATTGTGGTGGCTAATATGCAAGTTGTAAGAGTTCTATCCCATAAAAAAGTCCATGAGCCATCACTTATTAACAAAGATCTTCTTAAATTTTCTTCCATTAATCCACCAAGGACAAAAGCTAAGATTAGTGGTGGCATTGGAAAATCGTATAAACGCATAAAAGTTGCAACAACTGCAATTCCAATCATTAAATAAATATCAAAATTATTAAATGACATTACATAAATTCCTGTAATTGAAAAAAATAAGATAAGTGGAATTAAATAGTTTTTTGGTATTGCCAAAATTCTAGCTATGTAAGGAATTAAAGGTAAATTTAAAATAAGTAAAATTACCATTCCGATATACATCGACATTATAACTGACCAGAAAATTTCAGGATTAGTTACATAAAGTCTTGGACCAGGTTGGATACCAAATCCTAAAAGAGCTCCTAACATTACAGCAGTTGTTCCACTTCCTGGAATACCTAAAGTTAATAAAGGTACAAATGCACCAGAACATGCTGCATTATTTGCAGTTTCAGGTGCAGCTAATCCATGAACACTTCCTTTACCAAATTTTTCTTTTTCTTCATCACTTACTAAATTTCTCTCCATTCCATATGCTAAAAAAGATGCAATAGTTGCTCCTGCACCAGGTAATACTCCAATTAAAAAGCCAATTATTGAATTTCTAGGAATAGTTTTTAACATTTTGGTTCTTTCTTCTTTATTAATCTTAATTGAACCAAGTTCTGTTAAGGATACTTGCCTGGCTGCTGCTGTTGGATCGTTACGTTTTAAAATAATTGTTAATGCTTCACTCATTGCAAAAGTTGCCATTACAACAAGAACAAAACTTATTCCATCCGTTAAGTTCATGGTGTTGAATGTAAACCTTGTAATATCAGATAAACTATCCTGACCTACAGAAGCTAGCATTAAACCAAGTACCACCATCATCATTGCTTTAATAAATTGACCTTTGGATGAAAAAGCAGCTATCGCAGTTAATCCTAAAATCATTAAAGCAAAGTAATCAGGTGATCTGAATGACAAACTTACTTTTGATAAACTTGGAGCTAAAAATAATAAATATATGGAAGCAAGTGTACCACCTGCAAAAGAGCTCCATGCAGCTATCGCTAAAGCTTTACCAGCTTTACCTTGTTGTGCCATTGGATAGCCATCAAAAGAAGTTGCAACAGTACCAGGAACACCAGGAGCATTTAATAATATTGAAGATGTAGAGCCTCCAAATACAGCTCCGTAATAAACTCCAGCCATTAAAATTAAACCAGTTGCTGGATCAAAACCATAAGTGATTGGTATCATTAATGCTATTGCTGTCATTGGTCCAAGACCTGGTAACATTCCGATAATTGTTCCAAAGAAACAACCAATCATAACCATGAATATATTTTGAAAAGTAAGAGCTGTTTTTAATCCAATTAAAATTCCTTCTATCATCCCATCACTCCAATCATTTGAAGAAATGGATCTCTTAAATAAATGTCAAGAACACCATGCAAAAGATACATAAATGCTGCTACAAACGGAAAGGACAGTGAAAACATTAACACCCACCTTCTTTCACCTAAAAAATAATAAGATGCCATTAAAAATAAAGAAGTGGTTAAAAAATACCCAACTTTTAAAATTGTAGCTCCATAGATTATTGCGATTAAAACTAAGATTGCTGTTTTTTTGTATTCTAAAGTTTTATGCTCAACTTTAATTGTATTTGGATCAGGTAAAATTACTTTTAAACTTGAAAAAAATAATCCAGCATAACCTAAATAAATTGGAAATGTTCTGGCATTAAAAGGTGCGTTTTCATCAAATGAAAAAACTTGAATTTGGTAAGCAGTATATAAATAGAATGCTGAAAAAATGAAAAAGAGCAGTGATATAATTTTTGTAGTATTTATATTCACTGCTCTAATTTCTAAATAATCCTATGGATTATATAACTCCTAATTTCTTCATAAGAGCTGTCATTTCTTCTGTTTGTTTTTCTAAGAAAGAAACAAACTTGTCACCTGGATTGTAAATATTAACCCAAGCATTTCTTGCTCTAACAGTTTCCCATTCAGAAGTTTTTTGTACATCACCTAGCATTTTAGCAATTGCATTTTTATCTGCACTGCTCATACCTGGAGGTCCAAAAAATCCTCTCCAGTTAACGAATTGTACGTCATAACCCTGTTCTTTAAGAGTTGGTGCATCTGGAGCATCAGAAACTCTTGAAGGAGCAGTAATACCAATAATTCTTACTTGGTCTCTTGCACCCATAAGTTCACCTAAACCTGTAGAGATAATTTGAGTCTCTCCAGATAAAAGTCCAGCTAACGCTTTTCCACCAGCATCATAAGGAATGTAAGCTACGTCATTTGGATTAGCACCAGCAGCTTGGAAAGCTAAAGCGCCAATTAAATGGTCCATACTTCCTCTTACTGATCCACCAGCCATTTTGACAGAGCTTGGATTCTTTTTATATGCATCAACTACATCTTTAAAGTTTTTATAAGGTGAGTTTTTTGCTACTGCAATCGCACCGTAGTCACCAATTACACCAGCGATTGGTACAACATCTTTATAAGATAAAGTACCGCTTCCACTCACATAACCTTTGTGTCTAGTGATTGATCTTAAAACTAATGGTGTAGATTGAACTAAAACTGTATTTGCAGGTTTAGTATTAATCATGAAAGCTAATGCTTTACCACCACCACCACCTGACATATTTTCAAATGATGCACTTTTTAACATACCAGCTTTTGTTAAAGCTTCTCCAGTACCTCTAGCAGTTCCATCCCAACCACCTCCAGCACCACCACCGATTACGAAATGAATTTTATCAATCGCAATTGAACTAGTTGTAGTTGCTGAAAATAATAAGATTGCTGAGAATAATACTGAAACTATTTTTTTTATATTATTCATTTTTTCCCTCATTGGTTTTAAAAACCAAAGTTAATTACAGTATTAAGACGAATGCAAACAATATAGTAACATACAACCTACAATTGATCTTTTGTTTTTGATAATTTTTGTCAGAAACATTGAGATTTAAAAAATTAAAAAAAAAGTATTTCACTTTATAAGATTAATTCTTTTCTGTTATTTATTTAATGGTAAATGATAGAAGAATAATTAATGACCGAGTCTAAAGTATTTTTTAATCTTTCAAACTACAAACAGCTATTTTTTAAAAAATTTCTTTTAGTAATTTTAATTTCTATCCCAAGTGCAATCGTTGCAGATTACTTTAATATACCATTAGCTTGGATGTTGGGACCAATGATTATAACGTCTATTGCAGCTTTAGCTGGATTGAAAGTTGTGATGCCTAAAATCGCTTTAAGCTCAATTTTAATTATCCTTGGACTACATATTGGTAATTACATTGATCAAAATTTATTTAATCAAATGATTAATTGGATTTGGACCTCTGTGATAATGCTCATTTATATTGTTATTTGCATTCTGATAATTTCAAAGTATTTACAAAAATATGCACGTTATGGAGAAAAAGCCTCAATATTTTCTGCTGCACCTGGTGCTTTAGGTCCTTTAATGATTTTAGCTGAAAATGAAAAAACTGATTTATCTCAGGTAGCAACCTCTCATTTAATTAGATTAACAATTATAATTACTGTCATTCCTTTTATAATTGTGAATAACGCAGTCACTGAAACTCTTATTGTAGATGATTTTAATTATATGGCTCAAAATCACTTAAATTTAATTATGTTGGTTATTGCTTCAATAATCTTTATTTTAATTTTTGATAAAATAAGAGTTCCTGCTGCGCTTTTGTCAGGAACATTATTTGCAAGTGGTTTATTACAAATGACTGATGTTGCATCATACAAGTTACCGAATGCTTCAATTAATTTTTGTCTTTTAATTTTAGGGGCTTCTGTTGGATGCAGATTTGCTGAAAAAACTATTAAAGAGATTGCCAATAATTCCCTTCATAGTTTGGTCGCAACAACAATTCTTGTTCTATTAGGATTTGTTGCAGCTTATTTTGCAACATTTTTTGTTGATACAAATATTTTAACACTCATCTTATCATTTAGTCCTGGTGGCATTTATGAAGTAGCAGTAATAGCAATAGCGTTTGATTTAGAACCTGACTTTGTTGCTTTCCATCATATAATAAGATTATTGTTTATTCTTTTTACAGTACCAGTTATTTTGAAAGTATTAAGTAAATTTAAGAAATTGAACTAGACAATCTTTCAAAAACTTTTTCAGCAGATAGATTGGATAAGTCAGAAACTTGAATTGCTTTAAAGTTTTCTCGTTCAATACTTACTTTGTGAGCTGTAGTATGTGCACCAAATAAAGCTAACCCTTTAGAACCCAGGTGTGCTGTCATATGAGCAGGTCCTGTATCATTAGCCACAACAAAAGAGCTATCTTTAATCAATGATGATAGTTGAGATATATCTAAAGCTCTTCCATTATCCAAAATAGCTAATGCGTTGATATTTGATGATTCTTTAATTTCATTTGGACCTGGAGCTGAAACAACTTTGTACGTATTATTAAATTTTTCATTAATTATATTTATAAGATCATTGTAATAAGGCCACTTTTTAGAAGTTAAGTGTGGTGAACAGAAAGGAAAAAGAACAATATACTTGTCTAATTGATAATAACTTTTAATTTGAGAAATGTCAGACGTACTCCATTTAAAATCAGGTTTCAGTGTGTGAACTGTATTTATTCCTGAACTTTTTAATTGATGATCAAATCTAGATAAAACTGAATCTTTATCAAAATCCTGCTTTGTAGTACCAGCTGGAAGAGTTGTTTCTGTTGAAGACCAAATATCCTTTGATGCATTTGGAAATAGTATTCTTTTATAAAAAGCTGTTCTGCTTGAATTTTGTAGATCATAAACTTTTGAAAAATTTAATTTTTTTATGTTTTTCATTAAGGAATATAAATAAATCAGATTCAATCTTGATAATCTCTTATCTAAAATAACATTTGAAATATGTGGGTTTTTTTTAAACAAATCATAATAGGGCTTTGTAGTCATGAGGTGAATTTGATCGTCTTTATGGTGTTCAGAAATATCTTGAATTGCCCCACAGGCTTGCGCTATATCTCCTAATGATCCGTGTTTAATGATTAAAATATTAGACATATTTATAACAACTTAACATAGTATAAAATTTTATGAATAAAATTATAGTTGAAGTATCAATTGGAGAATTATTGGATAAAATTTCTATATTAGAAATTAAGCAAGAAAAAATTAAAGATCCTGAGAAGTTAAAATTTATCTCTGATGAACACTCTGTTTTAAAAGAACAATTAGACAAAAATGTAAAATCAGATGATAAACTTAATAATTTGTTTCAATCACTAAAAGACATTAATTCTAAACTTTGGGTTATTGAAGATAATAAAAGACAATGTGAAAAAGATAAAGATTTTACTGAAAAATTTATTAAACTTTCAAGAGATGTTCATTTCCTAAATGATGATCGAGCTAAAATTAAATTAGAAATTAATAACCATACTGGATCAAAAATAAAAGAAATTAAAGAATACACTAATTATTAAAATAGTTAATGGCACTTCATTTTTCAAAACAGGAATTTTCAGAAAGAAAACGTAAAGTTCTTCAATCAATGAAAGAACAAAATCTAGATGCAATACTAATGTTTAGGCAAGAGTCTATGTACTGGTTAACTGGCTATGATACTTTTGGCTATGTATTTTTTCAAACACTAGTTCTCGATAACAAAGGTAACATAATTCTTTTAACAAGAGCTCCAGATTTAAGACAAGCCCAGAATACATCTAACATTGAAGATATTAGAATTTGGGTTGATAAAGATGGATCAAACCCTACCAATGATCTTAAAAATATTTTAAATGAACTATCTTTAAAAGAAAAAAAAGTTGGTGTTGAGTATGAGGCTTATGGCTTAACAGGTCGTAATGCATTAAGATTAAATAAATCTTTAGAAAATTATTGTAATATTGAGGATCAATCAGAACTTATAACAAAAATTAGAGTTGTTAAATCTTCAGAAGAAATTGTTTATGTAAAAAAAGCTGCAGAACTTGCAGACCTAGCTTTAGATCAAGCTTGGAAACATACTAAGGCTGGCGCCAGTGAAGCAAAAATTTTAGCTGAGATGCAAAGAATTGTTTTAGATGGTGGTGGAGATTATCCAGCTAATGAATATATTATTGGATCTGGACACAATGCATTGCTATGCAGATATCAATCAGAAAAAAGAATTCTATCAGATACAGACCAATTAAGTATTGAATGGGCTGGCACATATAAGCATTATCATTCTGCTATGTTTAGAACTATTGCTGTTGGAAAGTCTAACCTCAAACATATTAAAATGCATCAAGCCTGTCTTGAAGCATTACAAAATTGTGAAAAAAAATTAATACCTGGAAATACAGTTGGCGAAGTCTTTGATGTGCACGCACAAACTTTCGACAATCATGGTTACAATAAATCAAGAATGAATGCTTGTGGATACTCACTAGGATCAACTTTTTCACCAAATTGGATGGACTGGCCAATGCTTTATACAGGTAATCCTTATAAGATTGTACCAGGTAATATCTTCTTCATGCACATGATCTTGATGGACTCTGATAATAATCTTGCGATGAATTTAGGTGAAACTTATTTAGTTACAGAAAATGGTAATGAGAGATTAGGGAAACAAAAATTGGATCTTGTGGTACTTTAGTGTCTATATTATATAAAAATTATGCCTTCATTTGATGTTATAAGTAAAATTAATTATCCAGAATTTGATAATGCTCTTGCCAATTGTTTAAGAGAAATTACTAACCGATATGATTTTAAAGGACTTAATATTTCGATTGAAAGAAAAGATAAGATAATCACTACACTAGCACCAGATGAATTAAAATTAAAACAAGTAAATGAATTACTACAAGTTCATCTTATAAGAAGAAAAGTTGACCCAAGGGTAATAACTGTTAAAAATTCCGAAAGTGCTACAGGCACAACTATCAGGCAAGTCAGTGAATTAAAAGAAGGTATTAGTCAAGAAAATGCTAAAAAAATTATTGCTGATATAAAAAAACTTAAACTTAAAATCCAAATTAAAATTCAAGGAGAAGAATTAAGAGCTGAAGGAAAAAAAAGAGATGATCTTCAAGAGGCAATATCTGCAATAGAAACAATTGATATTGGTCTCCCAATTGAATTTGTAAATTTTAGAGATTAATTTCATTAAAAAATATTAATGAATAATTATCTTCTATTTTTAATAACACTTTTTTGTTGGTCTCCTACTTGGTATTTAATCAAATTCCAATTAGGTTATGTAGATCCATTAGTGTCAGTTTTTTATAGATTTTTAATTGCAGCAATTATTATTTTTATCTACCTGATGATAAAAAAAAAGAATTTAAAATTTTCTATTAATTATCATATTTGGTTTTTATTTTTTGGAACTTGTCTTTATTCAGTTAATTATGTTTTCTTTTATTTATCTAACACATATTTGATTAGTGCATTTCCTGCTATTGTTTTTTCAACTGTTGTTATAATGAATATTTTAGGTGAGGCTTTTTACTTTAATAAAAAACCCTCTTTAAAAACTTTAATTGGTGCAACAATTGGAATGATTGGAATTATCATTATTTTTAATGATGAAATTTTTAATTTTAGTTTAGCAAAAGGTACTCACATAGGTTTATTTTTAGCACTAATAGGAACATTTTGCGCTTCAACAGGTAACATGGTTCATCAGAGAAATCTAAATAACAAATTTCCTTCACTACAAACAATTGCTTATGCAATGTTATATGGTTCTCTTGTTACTTTTTTAATTACTCAAATACGTGGTGCTGAACTACTGTTTGAATATAGTTTTAGTTATATAACATCCTTATTTTATTTATCGATTTTTGGATCAATCTTTGCTTTCATTTCATATCTAAAATTACTTGAAAAAGTTGGTCCTGGTCGAGCTGGATATGTTGGAGTTGTTATGCCAGTTCTTGCCTTGATAATTTCAACAATATTTGAAAAATTAGAATGGCAAATGGATTTAATAATTGGGCTTCCTATCTTAATAATTGGAGCCATTCTGGTTATCCATCAAAAAATAAAAGTTAATTAACCATTAAAAATTTTAGGAAACCAATCTTTACGCATCATATCACCAGACTTTAAATTAATACCATCAAATGGTGGTGACGTAGGTCCTCCTCTATCAATATATCTAACATCATCTCCTATAAATCTCATTGAGAATGCTCTACGTGATTTTGTAGTTTTGTTGCCACTTGATCCATGAACAATTTTAAAATTAAATAATACTGCATCACCTAAATTTAATTCTGGTATCAAGATATTATCTTTAAATTTATCTATATTAGGTAAATCCATAAAAGAACTACCATCTCTATACCATGATTGGTCATTAGACCATTTTGTTGGTCGAACTAACTTGGGCCACTTATGTGAACCCAATATAAGCTGAAGATTATTTTCTTTATCAACATTATCTAATGGTATCCAAAAACTTCCCGTATTATTTCCATCCAAACAATAATATGGCATATCTTGATGCCATGGAGTTTCTTTAAGTGTTTCGGATTCTTTCATAAAAATATGTTCATGGAAAATTTGTACTGATTTAGAAGAGGTGGCTTCTGCAACTATTTGTGCAGCTGGGGATTTAAAAATACAATCTTTAAATTCATTTATTCTTTCCCAATTACAATAATCTTCAAAAAATCTACCTTGATTATTATTAACATTTTCTTTTCCATGTTTACTTGGGTTATCTAAAACTTTTTTAAACCCTAACCTTAATGGCTCAATCCAATCTTTAAATATATCTTTAACAATTATTACTCCAAGATTTTGGTAATCTTCGATTTGTTTTTTTGAAAGATGCATTTTAAATTTTATTGAAAACTATATTTTTTCTCTAAATACTTTATTAAATTATGAATTAAAAAAGTCATAAATAGATAAATGCTACCCGCAACAATAAAAACTTCTATTGGTTTGAAAGTTGTTGAAATTATATATTTAGCAACACCTGTTAAATCCATCAATGTTACAGTGCTTGCTAATGATGTTCCTTTCATCATCAATATTATTTCATTTCCATAAGCAGGAAGAGATTGCCTTATGGCAATTGGAATTTGAATTTTATAAAAAATGATTTTATTTGATATACCTAAGCTTTTTCCAGCCTCAATAATACCTGGTTTAATTGTCTGAAATGCAGATCTAAGTATTTCAGATGTGTAAGCACCAGTATTTAAAGCAAAAGCAATAATTGCACACCAATAAGGTTCTTTTAAAATTACCCATAAAAATGTTGATCTTAAATACTCAATCTGACCTAGACCAAAATAAATAATAAAAATCTGAACTAAGAGTGGCGTTCCTCTAAATACATAAGAATAACCATATGCAAATTGATTAACAAAAACATTTTTGTTCATTCTTAAAATTGCAAAAAATAAACCAAGAAACATTCCAACTATTAAAGAAACAGATAGAAGCTTTAATGTAATTACAGTTGCACCAAGTAACTTTGGGAAACTAGTAATCATCAAATCAAAATCCATTAATACCCTCTACTGTATTTTACTTCTAATCTATTGATTAGCTTCATGCTTAAATATGTTAGCAACAAATATAAAACAGCTGCAAAAGAATAAAAGAACAACGGATCTCTAGTTGATCCTGCTGCAATATAAGACTGCCTCATGATTTCAACTAAACCTGTAACAGAAATAAGAGATGTGTCCTTTAAAGTAATTTGCCAGACATTGCTTAAATTTGGAATGGCTAGCCTTAACATTTGCGGTAAAATTATTTTATAAAATTTAGCAAATTTGCTTACTCCTAAAACTTTAGCAGCTTCAAACTGACCTTTGTCTATTGATTGAATGGCCCCTCTGAATACTTCAGTTGAATAAGCACCAGAGATAATACCGATTGCAACAGAACCTGTGATAAAAGCATTAATTTCAATATATTCAAAATATCCAAAAATGGATGCCACATACATAATTGCACCACTACCGCCAAAAAAAAATAAGTAAATTACTAAGAGTTCAGGAACACCACGTATAACTGTAGTGTAAAAATTACCAATTAAATTTAAAGATTTGTATTTAGATAACTTTAAAGGTGTGAATATTAATGCAAAAATAAAACCAACTAACATTGCTGTAACAGAGACAGCTATTGTCATTAGGGTTGCATAAAATAATTCATCACCCCAACCAGTTTTTCCAAATGCGAGAAGTTCCATATAGACTGGCGACTATATATTATAGTCGCCAAATCTGAAATTAATTACATAGATGCGTCGAAACCAAAGTGTTTAATAGCAAGTTTGCTAATAATTCCTTTTTTTCTAGCAGTATTAATTGCTTTATTGAAGTCTTTTAGAAGTTTAGCATCTCTTGTACCGATTGCATCATCTCCGCCTTGTCTAATACCAACACCAACACCATTTCCAAATGCACCACCTGAGAAAGTTGGTCCAACTAATGTTACTGGTTTTCCTGATTTGTCAGCATAGTCTGTAAATGCAACTGCTGCAGCTAATGCAACGTCACATCTTCCAGAAGTAAGGTCTAAGTTTACTTCATCTTGAGTTTTATAAGTTCTAACTTTTACACTTCCTACATCACCTGACTCTAAGAAATTTTGGTGAATTGTTCCTGTTTGAGTACAAACAGTTTTTCCAGCAAGTGCACTTGTTAAAGTTTTAAGAGCTTTTTTAACAGCAGATCCACCTAAAGTTAAATTAAGGCCTTCTGGTGTATCCATGCCCTCTAAACTCGAACCTTTCATAACAGCAAGTGATGCGACTTCATCAGCATAACCTTGTGAAAAAGTAATAGTTTTTTGTCTTTCAGCTGTAATTGACATTCCAGCCATAATCGCATCGAACTTTCTCATCAACAAAGCTGGAATCATTCCATCCCAATCTTGTTCAACAATAGTACATTCATGTTTCATGATTGCACAAAGTTCTTTTGCTAACTCAACCTC
>Ga0209041_1001787_pt1 | contig 12405 bp, 20 predicted proteins | sample SaaInlV_100m_DNA_4_FD_184647 | JGI IMG/M metagenome (GOLD analysis project Ga0209041, IMG submission 184647) | Marine microbial communities from expanding oxygen minimum zones in the Saanich Inlet - SI037_S2LV_100m_DNA (SPAdes) (version 2) | ecosystem: Environmental > Aquatic > Marine >... | reverse complement strand
CAGTGACTAGGTGGAGCACTTCCACTATGACACCAGTGACTAGGTGGGATTCTTAGGTATAGGGTTCCACATGGTCACCAGTGACTAGGTGGGATTAACCTAAAACGCCACGCTCACCCAACTGTGCCTCATCCTCATCCTCATCGTTCTCAGAAAGTGACCGGAGGTACTCACTCAAGGCCGCCAGTATCCGAAGTTCTCTTCGCTCTTCTGGGTACATTGACTTATTCATTGAGAGTGCCTTGTTCTGGGGACCCACTACGCTCATTACGTTCACTCTTCATTGCTTCTAGTCTTCCAAGGTATTCGGACTGAGCGTTCTTGCCAGCCTCTCCCATACCTAACTGATCCAGTCCATGCCGTACCGACTCGTGTTCATCATATAAATGCCCTAGTAGGTGCGTGTCTAACTTCTTAACAGTCCCCAACCGTTCTTTGTACGGCATCTCGTCCATTTTCCTTCTGCCCTCATACCCTCCCACAATGTGGGTGCCTTCATCCACCTTGTCGGTAGCCGTTATGGTGTCACTTATGGCCCTTCTTACCTCTTTTTGCCGTCTAGGCCCAGCGGGAGCGTTCCAAAGGTCAAAACGATCTGGTATGGCATCAGTTTTGTCGGTTAACCCTTGAACTATCCTAGATGCCCCATACAGGGCAGCCATCGTGTCTGTGGCCTCATCCTGTTCAGATGCAGTGTGCCAGTACTGCTCGCCCCAGTGCTTGCTCTTCGTGCTGTATCCGGTACCACTTAAGTCCTCGTGCCTCTTGGGGTTGTGCTGTGGGTCCAACTCCCTGTTTAACTTGTCAGCGTAAGTGACTTGCCTATCTCTGGTTCCATCAGCGACGCCCTCCTTGACTGGATCAATATCGTAGTGTCTAGTGCTTTGCTCGTAGGGAAGGGCACCAAAGTTGCCAGAGAGGTCCACGTTAGGGTCCCGAGCGTGGCCATACTCGTGGGACAGAGTGCTCTGACTTGGGTGGTAGACTTCAGACTGTGTGTACACCGTGGACTCTTCAAGGTCTGACGTTTTGTCCCTAGTGTGCCACTCATATTTTGTTCTACGCCAGTCTCCAGTCCTCTCCGACTTCACGAAGTCCTCGCTTTCTATAGCGTCCCCTATGATGTAAGGCTCTGCCTGAGGTGTGGGGGCCTCCACACTACGCATACCCCGTGTCATCGGGGCGGCCCCCCGTTTTACAAGCCGGGGGTCCTGAGGTACATCCACTTCGTGCCTATTCGTGTACCCCCCAAACTGTTCGTCCTGCACGTAGATGGATCCTCGTTTTGCCTTACCCGAGCCACTAAATAGGTTTGACTCGTACCCTCTTTCGTTTAGATGATAAAGAGTTTCTACGTCATCGTGGTAAGGGGACATATCATAACCATCGCCCAGACCCGCTGCCTTCCTGATCTCCGACATCCCTTTATCCGAGAAGCCAGCCTCGGACTCACCTGACTCTCCCCGCTTACCCACATATTTGTGTGCTATTTTCTCGTCAGTAACAGAAACCTCATGACCCGTATCTGGGTGCCTAAACGTGGCGGCCTGTAGGTAATCATCTGCAAAATTACGTTTGTTAGGTAGCGAATCATGGTACTCCCCCTCATGGTACCCCGGCTCCATTCGTCCCTTCACATTCTCTGCTAGTTTGGAGTACCAGTTGCTGTTCCACTCAGCGCCCTCACTAACAGCATCAGAAGTGGGACGAGACATCGTTCTGGGCTTGTAACTACTCTCTACTTTTTGGGGGGCCGCAGCAATAGCGGGAGGGTTTCCTGAATAGTACGCCCCACCTAATCCTGCCCTTAGATTAGCCACCCGCACCTTAAGTCTACTTTTGCCCCCCTCAGGTCTAGTAAACTCGTGGATAGGCATGTCTAGTGAGGACATCTGGTCTAAAACAACCTTCTTAGTCCCAGCGTTACCCTGTATATCTAGTGCCTCTTTTATTCTACTGGTTCGTTGTTTAGGACTCACTAATGGATCTTTTGGTAAACCAGTAGCGGTGTAGGGATCAAACAACATGCCCTGCTCTGAACGAGTGGGCACCTGTGTGTTTTCACTTTCTGCCGCCCACCTAAGGTCGTTGGTGCGGTGTGTTTCTACCTCACCCTTGTCATCATGCCAGTACGTGTGTTCCCACTGCTTTCCTGTTAGCGCCATTACGCATCCTCTGGGAACGGGAGACTCTGTTGCTCTCCACGCTCCTTGGTGTTGTGGGAGTACCAGCGCTCGTGCCTCTTCATATAGCGTTCACCAGCATCTTCCCCCGCTTCTTGTAACCCAAGTTGTTCTAGGCCACTACGTACAGCGGCGTGTTTGGTATAGAGGTGCCCCAGTAGGTGGTCATTCTTATGTGCTGTGTTATTCACAAACTCGTTTCCTTGGCGCTCCTCCCCCTCCATCCATTTGGGTGTGTACCTCATACCGTGTCCGAGGGCGTCGTGTGTGTCGCTCACCTTTGTTTCGTCCCACAGGGCGTCCCTGCTTGGCACTGCCTTATTGTCACCTGACATTCCCTGCACTATCCGTGAGGCAGCAAATAGGGCGTGTCCTCCCCCTTTCACCCGTTGTCTAGGTGTCTGGCTCCATAGACCATTCTCTGTGGTGTACCCTGAGGAAGTCGCCAATCCACTAACTTCTGCCGCCCTGTCAATGTTTTTAGAGGGATCTAATTTGGACTCTGGGGTGTCCTTGTACGTGGTTTCTCTGTCCCCCGCTGCTTCAGCAACGCCCTCTTTCACTGGGTCAGCGTACCCATGCGATGACCACCTATGTTCATCCACAATGTTAGGGTCATTCTGGTGACCCAGTTCATGGGCAATAACACCACTATCTATTTTTCCTGATAACATGTCGGGGGCAATCGTAACCCCCTCCTCTTTATCGTAGAATCCTCTAGTAATATCCATACCACTCATTGGTATGCTCCTAATACGAACGCCCGGAGCGGCACCCTCAGGTAGCGGTGTTTGTAGATCCCTTATAGTGGCATCAGACTCATTTATATGCTTAAATACAGGGTGGTCCTCTGGCACCGCTGTTTTGTGCAATGGCGCTATTTCATATTTGTTGTGGATGGCCTCGGCTCGTGAAGACTCACTAACTAGTGGATCTTTACCACTTCCTGATCCAACGTGGGGACTAAACAACATGCCCTGCTGGTGCTCCCCGGTACTACCGTCATTTACGGGGTGACTAGTAGTTCTTCCATTATCGTCATGCCAGTATGTGTTTTCCCACTGTTCTCCTGATAATGCCACGTCAGCACCCCGGCTTATTGGAGGGTTTGTACATAACTTGGCCACCAGCGAAAGTGACAGAATCCAAACAGTCAGAACTAACGTTAATGGCCTTGCGTAGACTGTAGGAAGGCTTAGAGTGTGTTTGCTTCTGGTAGACCCCTCCCAAGGCACCACTCTGTGGATCTAACTTTGAAAAGCGACCACGGTCAGTTTTAGAACCCGTGTACTTAATACCATGCTGTTCACGATTAAGTTTGGCGATGACATGGGTATCCATGCCACCACGGTAAAGTCCACCCTGTGCTGTGTCTATGTCTGTACCATGAACGGTTCCGTCTACAGATGACGGTATATTAGGATTGCTCCGTTCACCAACGTTAGGGGTATCAAACTTGACACGCCTATCTTGGTCAATTCCACGAGCGTCGCCCATGAACTTGCCAGAGATGAATGTCTTACTCTCTACAGGAGCGCCATCTAAGGCCGCTATATGAGAGTCATAGGGGTCACCAGTCACTACATAACGTGGGTCAGTAATGGTGAAGTCGTTATCGTTACCAATATGCTTACCTTTGTTGTCCAGCACCTGCATAAAGTTAGATGCCTCGGGCACACGTACATCTGAACCTGATGCCCTATCTGATTCATTTTGGTTATGGAGAGACTCAAGGTTATCATCTTTGCGAACATTGATAGGCTCTAACAAGTGGCCCATAGGGGCGGGTAACCGACCAACAGGGCCTTTGATTTTAGAGGCCATTCTTTTCTGCGTTCTAGAGTCTATGCGTCCCATTACTGGCCCTCCTTGGGTTTGTACCATGTTCCATTGTCCGAGGTCATTCGTATGGTGTCTATCTCATCTTGGTGTACTAACTTTCCTAGTATAGGGTTATCCTTGTTGTCGTGACCGAGGACCTCAACCATCCCGCCGTGTGACCCCGACTCTCTACCAAGGTCAGAAAACCTAGCGTGGTCCTCTTCAGACTTGTCAAACGTAATGCCGTGGTCCCTCTGTAACACCTGTGCGATGTTTAATGGGTGACCACTAACCTGTTGGTAGCCCTCTGTGGGGACATCCTTGTGGACCCCTGCACTTAGCGTTCCCTGCCAGTGGTATGTTAGGCCCCGACCCAGCGTCGAGCCATCCTCAGACTTTGCTCCCTTAGGGTTTGCGTGTCTCCCTATCTCTAGTTTTTCCCGCTCAAGCGCCTTCCACATAGTGCTATATGACGTCTTGCTGCTCGTGCTGCGGTATTTAACGTCTGTCATTTCAAAGTCGTTACCGGAGGCGAAACCAATACCATTAATATCCTTTATAGCGTAAAAGGGGCGAGCCTCCTCATCCCCTGTGTCATAAAAATGACGTTGAGCATCTATATTTGTGTGCACCTGCATGATCTTCCCAACATCGCTTCCCTCTCCCTCGTCCTCTACGCGATTCAGTCGGGTCTTATGTAGTTGATTACCCCATTTAGTGCTATTGGCTAGGTACTTACTCATGACTCATGACTCATGACTCATAATTGCTTCTCTTTGCTGGTGTGCGCCTCCCCCGAGGGTCTGAAAGGAATGGGCGCTCATCAACTGTGGGTGTGTCATCCATAATGTCTATACGTCCGCTTCCGGGGTGTTCAGATGGAAACACTTTGGGGCCGTCGCCATCAAGTGTGGTGCTGGGGCCACTTGCGGCTTTTGCGATCTCGTGCTCCTCGGGTGTAAGAAAAGCAGGGGTACCATCACTCTTGGGGGTATCCCAAGGTGTGGAGGACCCTTGAGGAAGAGCACTAGGGTTTATGTGACGGGGCTGACGGTCGGCTCCGTTCCTGTGTGTATCTTTTCCTAGTGGCATGGCAGTTGCCTAGTCTTTTTTTAACTTGCTTTTAACCAAGTCAGTGGTTTTCCTCACACCACCCTTGGCCTTTTCAGCGCCAGACTTAGCCTTTTTAGCGCCCCAGTCCTTGGCCTGTTGTATCTGCGCTTGCCCCTCGGGGGTCTTTGCGTGGTCCTTGGCCTTGCCCACAGCGTATTTAGCGGCAGCAACACCAATAGCAGCCATGCCATTGGTTCCTTCATCTTCATACCCATCTGATGGGTGTGGCAGGTACTTGAAATCGCTCCCACCTTGAAGGCGTAGCGCTTCTATTCTCGCCGCCTCCCACGAATCAGTGCCCCAATCCGGGGGTAGCGGGTTTGCACTAGCACCACTAGGGCTTCCTGAAGACACCACCTGTGAAGACATCCCCTCTTGCCAAGGCTGCGCCTGAAGACTTGGAGTTTGCCAAGTGTCCTCTGCGGTCACCCCATGAGGGTCGTCATGACGATGTCCAGCGGCAGCAGCAGCGTGCTTGTCATGGTGGTGCATAGATTTACGTCCGTGTTGTTGGTCACGCTTGGGTATCATAATAGGGTTACCTTTTCTGTAAGTAGGTCTCCCTATAGAATACCAGACTTTAGGACACCGTTTCTTTGTCCTCAGTGGTAAGCAACAGACGGATGTCTAGAAGTAGGTCAGACATTGTTGATGTCTCTACTAGCCTGCGAGACTTGATGGAATCAAGCCCATCATCAATTAGTTCCCGCATAGCATCGGAATCAATAGGGTAATTCGTTTTGGATGTGGTCACCCGGCACCTCCCTTAGTATTTTGAATCGGGTGGAGACTACGTCCCCGTCTCCACCGTTCGGGTCATCATGTACACTAGCGTCAGTTGGGGACACTTCATACACAGTTGGCTTATTATCCATTGGAGCGTTAACCGAGGACTGGGTTGCGTAGAACTGGGCGTGGCTAAGATTGAAAGTGGCGTGGACTCTACCCTCATACCCAATGTCATAGTTACGCACCCCAGTGTCCTCCGCACCCGAAGGTGTTAGTTCGTCACCCTCTTTAAAATCCCACACACCGGCGGTGCCATGATACAGGGGTCCCCCAGACATTATATGAAGGGACCTTCGTTGTCACCCTCTTCATCACCATGCCAGAGGTCCCGGTAATCATCGTAGGGGTCGTGGTCATCTGCTTCCCTTTTTGGCGGGTTCTCCAAAGTAAAGCGTGCCTCCTTTACCCCCCTCCTTCCTATCTCTTTGTAAGGGTTGGGGGGTTCCTCAGGTGTAGGGGTATGGTCAAACAGGGGCATCTGGTTTGGGTTGACATGGTCACGGTAACTCATTTGGTCGCCTTGTAGTTCTTGTAGGGTGCCTTGGGCTTTTTAGCAGCAGCAGTCTTAATACCACCTCGGTACCCTTTAAACTGGGGCGCAGACAACTTCCGGTACTGTGAGGTGCGGTTACCTAACTTGTTCATACACAAGTATACCAGTAATCGGGTACACTGGTTAAATGCCAATGTACCAGTACCGTTGCTCGGAGTGTAAGGAAGAGGTGGAGGTCAAGCAGGGCTTTTACGAGACACCTCTCACAGTGTGCCCTTGTGGTGGAGAACTGTCTCGTGTCTTTTCTAGCCCCGCCATTACACTAAAGGGGTCAGGTTTCTATTCTACGGACAGTAGGACGGACCTAAAAAAAGGAGGGGACTAAGAGTGTATACTGTAGTACATGACTGAACGACAAGGCCAACTCTTCTCAGATGCTTCGTTCAAAGATGAACGACCCCCCATACTGTCTCGTGACCAGTGGAACAAAGAAAACAACGCACAGTACCACGGAACATTCAGGCAGGACTGGGGAGATGCGCTCTCTATACACGCTGGGTCTAAAGAGCAAGCGACAAGACGCTTGGCAGATGTAACACCTCACCTTAGGGGTTCCTCCCACTACGTTAACCGTGACCCCGCTCTGCTAGACAACTACAAGTTATCTTATTTCACGGGCGATGACGGCGATGAGTGGTCAGATGAGTTACAGTCTTCTGTGGATAGTATCACAAAGGTAGAGGGAACAGTACACGCTGTGTCCCATACTAAGAGTGGGAACACACCTATATCCGACAACGAGGCCAACGCTGCTGATGTGTTGTACCACGATGCTTGGGGAGAGTCCCCCACTAACACCGTCCTGTTGTCTTCCTCTATACAGGCCAGCGACTTCGGGTATGGACCACTGGACAACCCATCAGATATGGAGGATCTCCAAGAAACACACAAGGGCGTGGCTGATGCACTCGTTTCTCTAGATAAAGGGACTAGTGTTGAGTACCATAATCTAGGGGAACAAGTGACCGCTACCGGGGGACACAAAGACCCCCGTAACATCTCGACAATAATACCCCGTGGCTCTGGGAGTTTCCATACGTATGACCATTACGTACGTGACCACGAGTCGTCTACCCCGATTCAAAAAGACGCCGCCACTAGAAGGATTAACTCGGGCATGGCTGGTGCTGTTCAGTTTGATCATTCCGTAGTGAACCCCAGAGGCGTGAGCAGTCACACCGCTATCACTTTACCGGGGATGAACCTAGCGGGCGAGCCAACGAGGAACACCACAATAAAACGCCCCAAAGGGGAGCGCATGGAAATAGAGACGGGAATAGACATACCGTGAGTAAACTAAACCCAGACCAGTTTGATATGCGGATATCCCGCATACATGGTGGTGGTAAGCCCTTCTATAGTATTGGTGCGTTCGTTAATGACGAGCGCATTGGGGTAATGTCTTGGGGAACTAAAGCCATACGGGGTATGCACGTGGAAGAAGAGCACCGACGTAAAGGGGTAGCCACAGCCATGTGGGAACACGCTCATGAAGTTGCTGGTGCTCGCTCAGACATGCCCATGCCTAAACACTCAGGTGACCGAACAGACGACGGGGATGCGTGGGCACGATCTGTTGGTGGACGCTTACCTAGACGAGGAACCAAGGACCAATGAGCGCCCTAGAGATAGGCTAGAAGACTACCACTCTTCTCCCTCGGTAGCGCGTGTGTACTCGCTTCTGTGTATTACAGGAACTTCCCTGCTCGGGTCAATCGCCGCAGAAATAGCGATCCGATGGTGCCCCTCGTAGATCTCGGGTATTGTAAAACCGTGGTACACCTCTACGGGATTTAACACACCATGTTGTCGTATGGACTCCCCTATCCTCTCGGGGTTGCCGTCCTTGCCCGAAACCATGTATTGGTCCTCTCGCTCCTTTTGATCCCACAAGTCCTCGTCAGAACCACCATAGACAGCGTCACCGGGAAGCATACCCCTCAGTTCACCAGCGGGAAGGAACATGGCTAGTTGGTTTGGATGAACGTGGTCCGAGGCACTCATCAGCGTAGGAACTTTCTAAAGACCTTTGGGAAATTATCCTTGTTGTCTAATAGGAACTGCCCAGCCTCGTCCTCAGACATATCCGGCGAGGTGTTATCCCAACTATCGTTATAGCGATTATATTGTTGGTGTTGCCATCTGTTATCAGTGGTTGGCTCGCCGTGGACATCACGGGTTGGCACAATCCTGCTGTTGTGGCCAGCCGACCACACCCCTTCATCTCTAAAGGGGTCAAACATTGTCTTTGCCGATGGTGGTGGGTCGTCGGGCCTTCCCCAGTCGTCGTGTATCCAATGTATGTTGCGTTCCCACTGCACAGGGACCTCCGTATTGGGGTCAATATCGTTCGCAGCAGCGATACGGTGATGGCCGTCCCGTACTAGTGCCTGTGGATTAGCCCCTTCACGCATCTGTATAAGGCCCTCACCTTCCTGCTCCTTTAGGTCCGCTTGTCCAACCAGCCTGATGGGTTCCTCTATCTGCGCCCCACTGTTTAGGCTGTTCCATAGACCGCCCCCGTGTGGATTTTCTCCCGTGTCCGTCGTATATGGTTGCTTGGCTTCCTCCAACTTTCGTGCCTGTAACTCTTTAGTAGATTCTCCCTCAAGGTGCTCAAAGGAGTGAACATTGTATTGCTTAGGGTCCATGAGTTCACCAGCGGGAATGAACATCCGCAACTGCTGGTGATTTATATGATCTTTATATGACATGTCTATGCTTCCTCCCCCGGAGTGTAATAAACCCCACCGGGGCCTTTCTTCAGTGCCTTCATCTCTGTAATGGCCGTGTGAGCGTCTAGTTGTGTGGCGCTCCCCACATCTAGAGCGTGCCCAGTTGTGCCGGTCTTTTTACGCAGTTGCTCAACATATTTATGTTGCTTATAAGTAATTGGCTGACTGGACAGGTGGTCCTCACGCCGCTTCGCCCTACTGGCATCTTCGGCAACACGGTAGGCACGCATGTCCGAGTCGTACCTAGCAGTTGCCTCCTTACGGATAGGATCATTATGGGAGTCCACGGCAGTTACCTGTGCGTGCCACCCAGACAGTTCCGAGTTTGGTGACTTACCTAAGTTACTAACTACACTATGTAGGTCCCTTATCACGGTGTCTGCTGAACTGTTTACGTCAAAGGATGGAGACATAGCGTTAGGGCTAGGTGGATGGTCGGAGTCCCTAAACGTGTGTGTAGCCCCGTCTTTACCTATCACATACAAGTACTGCGAGTTGGTGCTTAGTGCATTGTGCCTCTCAGTCTGTAGTCCATGTTGAACAGCAATCGTTCTCACGTCATTGAGGCTAAGGGCAGGAAGTGTCTCATCATGTTCCTTCAGTTTGCTACTATCTAGATAGTCTTTATGCTGTGGTTCTTCCATCACGATTCCTCCCCGGACAAGTTTTTATATAAACTAGTCAACTCAGCGTTTGGTGTCTTCCCGAGGTCAGTAATGGCCATATGTAGCGCAGTAACCCAGTGCCGGTTGTGTGGGGACTCACCACCACCGACATTGTGCAGTTCGCCAGTGTCCATGTTGTTAAATGCCTCTGGGGGATCAGACTCACCGTGTCGCAAGACATGGCGACGTATAGGGGGTAGGTTCCCTCCAAAGACCCGAGCATTTTCCCCACGGTCACGAATGTACAAATGAGCCACACCATCACCGGGCATATACTCCTCACTCAAGTGTGCATCCAGACCGTGCTGGTACGCTAGACTACGAGCGTCCTGTAGTGGGTGAGGTCCAGAGTCCTTGTAGCCATTGCGCTGTGTCGTTTGGTTTACCCTGTTGGGCCATCTTGTTGGCCGCTTATCCGGCGGGAAGGCGGGGTCAATCCATCGCCCGTTCTGCATCCAGTCCTCTTTACTCGTCATATTGCACCGGTACCTCCATATTGGGGTTAACGTCATTAGCCGCAATTACTCGGTGATGGCCTTGGGACAACTTGTCACCCTCCATAAGAACGGGTTCGGCCACGCCATCCCTAGCGATACTTCGGTACAGGGTGTCACTCGTGTTGTCAGTGTACCACTCATCTTCGTTACTCTCCCCGTCCTCTAGGTCCGCTCTCGGGCCACCCGTCCTCTTAGTCTCTTTTAGTTTACGATCAACCATGTCTTCTTTAGTTTCTGTTCTCCACTCAGAATCGTGAGTTGACAGTAGCGTGTACAAACTGTAGTTCCTTCCAGAGTCCTTGTGGTTATCATCCACGTACGTCAGTTGTTCAGACTCGTTAAGACTATTCATAAGTTCCTTAGCGGGCATAAACATAGCGAGTTGCTGGTTGTTAAGGTGGTCTTTACTCGTCATAGCGCACCGGGACCTCCATGTTCGGATCAATGTCGTTCGCTGCCGCTACCCTGTGGTGGCCATTGACTAGGTACCCCTTACCACTAGACGCAGCGTCAGGGTCCAGCACCACTGGCTCTTGGACACCCTTTTCTTTAATACTGTCATAGATGTTGGTGTTGTTTGAAGTGTACCGGGTGGTTAGGCCCTTGGACTCTCTCAACTTGTCAACAAACACCGTGTCCGTGTTGTGGTCACCATGAAGATTATGGTCTACGTCACCGTGAATGAACTGCTCTGGGTCACGTAGTTTCCCTGCTGGCATGAACATGGCTAACTGGTGTGGGCTGACGTGGTCGCTAGATGACATTATACGTTAGGATAGAAGTACGTTACTGGAACGAACATATCTGGGTTAATGTCATCAGCGGCAGCCACCCGGTGATGTCCGTTGATTAGTAGTTCCTTGTCCTCTGGCTTCGGTAGGAGATGACTCGTGCTCGGGGCAGCGGATAGGATTACAGGCTCTCTGACTCCATGTATCTCTATGCTCTGGTGCAGGGTGAAGGGAATAGTTTGGGAGTATGCATGGGACTTAGCCTCACTAAGTTTAGTGTGAAAGAGGTCCGTGACGGAGTCGTAGCCGTTTGCGTCCATGTGCCGTGTCTTCTCTGGGTCTATCAGGTCCTTGGCTGGCATGAACATTGACAGTTGTTGGTACTGTAAGTGGTCGCTACTTGGCATACATCTATTGTACACCATCTAGGGCTATGGATGGAGCCATTGCGCCGTGTGTTCCAATTTTTAGGGGGGGGTCTTGCGCTACACAGTCTAGGGCTATATAGCGATTTGGCTGTAACCGGCTGGTGTGCCCTACCCACAGCACCCCCAGGAATCGCCGGTTAACGGTGGGGGGGGTCGCCCCTAGCACACCAGCGGGCTGGTGCCAAGTCGGGACGGGTGGCTGGCCGGAGCGGGCTGGCCGGGCGGGCGTGGCTGGCTCCCGGCTGGGGTCGGCTCCGGGCACCGGCTGCTCCCGGCTGACCTCGTCGGCTCCGGCTCACTCGCTCCATGCTCCGGGTCACCTCGCCTCGCCTCTTCAATCTTGCGCCTAAACATTTCGCCCAAGGTCATGAGTGACAGTCATGGACATGGAGTAGGGATGCGGATGATGGATCACGATAGTAATAAGCGTCCGCTTGTTGCTATCTCGCTATTGCTATCGCACCGATAGTAATAAGCGTCCGCTAGTTACTATCTGGCTTATTGCTATCGGCCTACGTGTGGGTCTACTGGCCTACTGCCGTATGGCCGAGCGGGGATTAGGGTAGGAACAAGCAGTAGCAGCCATCAGCCATAGTTGCTATCGCAGGCATCAGCCAGAGGGAACACCCTACTGTCTCTCTTACTCCCTCTATCTTATTGTGTCTCTCCCCAGCACACCGGGGGGCACGCCCCCCAGACCCCCCACGTGAGGCACATGGCTGATGACGATTATCTTGCCCATGTGTGTACGGTTCTTGGTTGCGGAATGGTTAGACTGCCCCTATGACATTCAACCCACCCAAAGGATCACCTACCATGAACATCACCGACCTGCTCGCTGGCCTTGACACTAGCGCCACCCCAGCCCCCGACCGCTCACCTGTAGCGAC
>Ga0209041_1001762_pt1 | contig 12533 bp, 15 predicted proteins | sample SaaInlV_100m_DNA_4_FD_184647 | JGI IMG/M metagenome (GOLD analysis project Ga0209041, IMG submission 184647) | Marine microbial communities from expanding oxygen minimum zones in the Saanich Inlet - SI037_S2LV_100m_DNA (SPAdes) (version 2) | ecosystem: Environmental > Aquatic > Marine >... | reverse complement strand
ACTGTTCTTTTTTTAAAAAAATAAATGGTAGAAAAATAGCAAAAGCCATTGTGATTTTATTAAGAATTATAAAGATTGCTAATAATAATTTATTCGAATTAAATTTGATATTTTTGTTATCAAAGGATTGAATTATTTCTGAAATTAAAAAAAAAAACAAAAAATGTGTAGGAGCATCATTTCCATACTCTCCATATCTATTCATTTTATATGAAATAAAAATTAAAATAAAAAAGATATAAAAAGAGTGAAAATTAAATTTTTTTAATTTAAAATAATTAATTGCATGGGATAAAAAATTGATGATTGTAGCAGATGCAATAATTGCGATTGATAACACTATTCCTTTACTGCCAAATATGAAATTATTAAAAAAAGCTGAGAAATATTGAATTATTGATATATGAGCAAATCTAAAATGTAGATTGGAAAGACCAAAAATTATTTTTTCATTATTTAAAATATCAGTATAAGGAAGGTGATATAAAATTGCATCTGGACGATAGATGTTACTTTTTGCAACTAATAAGAATATTATCAATGAATTGAACGCAACAAATCTCAAAAAATTTAATGAAAAGTATATTTTTAGATTTTTTAAAAGAATGAATAAGGGTAAAATTAAAATTAAAGTGTTAGAAGATGAATTTAATGGAAAAAAAAAATTTATTAGTAAAGCAATAAAGGAAATTATTATAGTTCCATAAATCAATTGATTAGATAAATTAATAGTGTTGTTGCTTTGATTAAATAATATAAAACCAAAAGGTGTTACAATAATTACTGATAGTATGGAAAAAAAAATTAATTCAAACATGTTATTTTAAATGATTAAACTCACAATTATAATACCTGTTTATAATGAAATTAAAACAGTTGAAAAATTAATTAATAAAATCTTAAAACTTAATATTAAAAAACAGTTAATTATAGTGGATGACGGATCTAGTGATGGAACAGAGCTCATACTTAAAAAATTAAAAAAAAAAATACATAAAATAATAACACATAAAAAAAATCTTGGAAAAGGAGCGGCAATTAAAAGTGGTCAAAAATTTGTTAAAGGTAAGTATACAGCAATTCAAGATGCTGATTTAGAATATGATCCAACAGACTTAGTAAAAATTGTTTCTGAAATGGAAAAAAAGAATTATGAGATAATGTATGGTTCAAGAGTGTTAAATAAAAGTATGTTTAAGAATACGAAAAATTTTACACATATAATCCGAATTTGGGGAAATATTTTTCTTACTAAGGTATCTAATTTTCTAAATAGACAAGATTTAACTGATGCACATACTTGTTATAAAGTTTTTAAATCAACAATATTTAAAAAAATAAAATTGGAAGAAAAAGGTTTTTCATTTTGTCCCGAAATTACAACAAAGGTGTCTTTAATGAAAATTGATATTAAAGAATTCCCAGTTAAGTACATGGGCAGAACATATGAAGAGGGAAAAAAAATTACAGCTTTTGATGGACTTGATGCACTATATGTTTTAGCAAAGTATAGGTTTTTAAAATAAATGTTAATTTCAATTAAGCACAGATTAATAAAAATTATTGAGTCAATTCCTAAGATACAAATTTTAATTTATAATAATTTATCATATTTTAAATTTCTTTTTCCACATGATAAAGATTATTACGCACTCAAAATATTGTTCAAAAAAGACGAAAAAAGAACATTTTTAGATGTAGGTGGAAATATTGGTTTATCCACAATAGGTTTTAGAGAACTTGGATTTAAAAAAAATAAAATTATTATATTTGAACCTGATAAATTTTTAATTAAAAAATATATTTCTAAATTAATTAATAATTATTCAAAAATTAAAGCTTATCCATTTGGATTATCTAATAAAGCTCAAAAGAAAAAATTATACAAAGCTTTTTATAAAGGTAGTTTTTTTCATTTCAATAATAGTTTTGATTTAAAATATTTAAAAGAAAAATTAAAACACAATTATGGCAGTCAGGCTAAAAATTTTAAGATAAAGTCAAGTATATTTGATCTGAAAAAATTTGATGAGCTTAATATTAAAGAAGATATTTGCTTTATAAAAATTGATGTTGAAGGATTTGATGAGCTAGTTCTTTATGGGATGAAAAATTTTTTTAAGAAGAATACACCTGTTGTGCTTGTGGAGTACAACAAATCAAATTTTTTAAAAGTTTATAAATTTTTAAAAAATAAATATTTTTGTTATTTTTATAATTTTGATAAAAATAAATTAGAGAAATTAACTGGTCAAAATATTCTTAAACTGATAAAGGGAAATATACTTGAAAAAAAATATAGAAAAAATAGTGTTAATATTTTTTTTATTAAAAAAAGTAAAAAAGAATTTTACGATTAAATATGAAAAATATTTTAATAGTCACTGGTGGTGCAGGCTTTGTTGGATCTAATTTAATTAGTTTTTTAATAAAGAAAACTAAATTTAGAATTGTAAGTATTGATAATTATTCTTCTGGGAGTATAAAAAATCATATTAAACATAAAAATGTTACATACATAAAATCTGATACAACAAATATATATAAAAGATTAAAAAAGTATAAAAAAAATATTCATTCACTTTTTCATTTTGGTGAATTTTCAAGAATTTATCAAAGTTTTTCAAAAATAGATGAATGTGTTTTGTCTAACACAATCGGTTCCTCTCAGGTTTTTAGTTTTTGCCTTAAAAATAAAATCAAACTTATATACTCAGCTACCTCTGCAACTATTGGCAATAAAGGTGATGATAAAAATTTATCTCCATATGCATTCACAAAAGCAAAAAACTTAGAAATGTTAGAAAATTTAAAAAAATGGTACAAATTTAAATTTGAAATTATTTATTTTTATAATGTTTACGGACCTAAACAAATTAGCGAAGGCAATATGGCTACAGTTATTGGAATATTTGAACAACAATACAAAAAGAATAAATCTTTAACTGTTGTCAAACCTGGTACTCAATCAAGAAGATTTACACATATAGATGACACTGTAGAGGCTTGCTATTTCGCATGGAAAAAAAATAAATGCAAGCATTACAGTATTACCAATAAATTCAGCTATACAATTATCCAAGTAGCAAAATTATTCAGTAAAAAGAAAATTAAATTTCTCCCATTTAGAAAGGGAGAGAGATATGCGTCGGGTTTAACAAGAATGAATTTATCAAACAAAGTTCATAGAATTTATGGAAAAATAAACCTCAAAGAATATATAAAAGAATACAAAAACGTTCAAAAAATATAACTTATTTATTGTTTACAATATTTTTTAATTGGTTATAAACATTCCGCCGGTGATTATTGCGTAGGTGTTATACCCGATCCCATTCCGAACTCGGAAGTCAAGCCCTTCAGCGCCAATGGTACTTTGTCTTAAGGCACGGAAGAGTAGGACGTTGCCGGCATTAAATTTATAAAATATGAAAATAAAAAGCTCATTAAAATCAATTAAAAAAAGAGACCTAAATTCTAAACTAGTTAGAAGAAGAGGTAGAGTTTACGTAATAAATAAAACAAATCCAAAATTCAAAGCAAGACAGAAATAATCTTTATGGACAATGAAAACCATAAAAGCACATGGAATAATTTTACTAAATTTGTGTTGTGGGGAACTGTCGCGGTCATAATAGTTTTAGTTTTAATGGCAATATTCCTATTGTAAGTTTTGCTTATGAAAATTGCCTCTGTTTCAGAAAATCTTGAAATTGAAAAGAGAATTGCAATAACACCAGAAATTGCAAAAAAATATATTTCACTTGGTTTAGAAGTTTCTTTGATAGAAAATTATGCAGTTCACTTAGGAATAAATGACAGTGAATATTCTGATTTAGGAGTAATGATTAGTAAAGATGAAAAAGAGATTATTAGTAGTGCAGATGTCATTACTCAATTAAATTTACCATCTGATGATAAATGTTTTTTAATAAAAGAAAATAAAACCTTAATCGGTATTTTAAATCCATATGATAATGAAGATAAATTAAAAAATTTAGTTAAAAAAAATATAAATGTTTTATCACTGGAATTACTTCCAAGAATAACAAGAGCCCAATCTATGGATGTACTATCTTCCCAGGCTAATCTTGCAGGCTATAAAGCTGTCATAGAGTCGTTTGCTAATTTTAAAAAAGCTATCCCAATGATGATGACGGCGGCAGGAACGATTCCAGCGGCTAAGGTTTTGGTTGTTGGTGCAGGGGTTGCAGGATTACAAGCAATTGCAACAGCAAAACGAATGGGTGCCATTGTGTTTGCAACAGATGTTAGAATGGCCTCAAAAGAACAGGTGGAAAGTTTAGGGGGAAAATTTTTATCAGTTGAAGGATCTGAAAATTTAGAAACAGAAGGAGGTTATGCAAAAGAAGTATCAGATGATTTTAAAAAAAAACAAGAAGAATTATTATCTGAAACACTTAAGAAAATTGATATTGTAATCTGTACAGCTTTAATCCCAGGAAAGAAAGCCCCAGTGATTATTAAAGAAGATATGATTAATAATATGAAGTCCGGTTCAATAATTTATGATTTAGCAGCCATTCAAGGCGGAAATACAGCTCATACTAAAGTTGATGAAGTTGTAGATAAAAACAGTGTTAAGATAATGGGTGAAAGAAATATTTTAAATAAACTTCCAATTTCTGCGTCAAATTTATACGCAAAAAATGTATTTAACTTTGTTTCAAATTTATATGATACAGAAAATAAAAAGATAAATATAAATTTAGATGATGAGATAATTGAAAAAACTTTAATAAAGTAAAATTATGGAAATAGATCCTTTTATATTCAGATTAAGTATTTTTATCCTTTCAATTTTCATTGGATACTATGTGGTTTGGAGTGTAACTCCATCGCTACACACTCCTTTAATGTCTGTTACTAATGCTATCTCATCAGTGATTATTGTTGGGGCAATTATCGCGGGTTTGGCTGGAAACTCTGACACTATATTTAATACTTCAAGTATCTTTGGTTTTTTAGCCATATCATTAGCGGCAATTAATATTTTTGGGGGCTTTCTAGTAACCCAAAGAATGCTTGCAATGTATAAAAAAAAGAAAAAGGATAAATAATGTTATCAGCAAATTTATCAGCCATTTTTTATTTAATTTCAGGAGTATTATTTATTTTAGCTTTAAGAGGACTTTCTTCGCCAGAAACTTCTAGACAGGGAAATTTCTTTGGAATTTTAGGAATGGTTATTGCAGTTACAGTTACTTTTTTATCAATTGGTAATTTTTCAACTGGATTTGTAGTTGTTTTAATCTTTCTTGTAATAGGAGGATTAATTGGTGCTTTTATTGCTTATAAGATACCTATGACAGCCATGCCAGAACTTGTTGCTGGCTTTCATAGTCTTGTAGGATTGGCAGCAGTATTTGTTGCAATATCAGCTTTTTTAAATCCAGAGGCTTTCAACCTTGGAACACGGGGAAATATTAAGCTTGGAAGTTTGATTGAAATGTCGATTGGTGCTGCAGTTGGTGCAATAACTTTTTCAGGTTCAATAATTGCTTTTTTAAAACTCCAAGGAATAATGTCAGGATCACCTATAACGTTTAAAGGTCAACATCCACTTAATGCTATAATATTAATTTCCATAATTGTTTTAATTTATCTCCTTTGTTCTACTCAATCTTCTGATTTATTTTGGTTACTGTTAGCAGTATCTTTTTTAATTGGTTTTTTATTAATAATACCGATTGGTGGTGCGGATATGCCGGTAGTTATTTCTATGCTTAACTCTTATTCTGGTTGGGCAGCTGCCGGAATAGGATTTACTTTAGAAAATACCGCATTAATAATTACAGGTGCCCTTGTTGGTTCATCCGGTGCAATTTTATCATATATAATGTGTAAAGGCATGAATAGATCATTCTTTAATGTTATATTAGGAGGATTTGGAGCAACTGAGCAAACAACTAGTACTTCAAATAAAGAACAAAAACCAGTCAAAAGTGGAAATGCTGAAGATGCAGCATTTTTAATGAAAAATGCGTCATCCGTTATAATAGTACCTGGTTATGGAATGGCTGTTGCTCAAGCCCAGCATGCTCTCAGAGAAATGGTAGATACACTAAAAAAAAATGATATCAAAGTTTCATATGCCATTCATCCTGTTGCTGGACGAATGCCAGGTCATATGAATGTTTTATTAGCTGAAGCTAACGTTCCTTATGATGAAGTATTTGAGCTAGAAGAAATTAATAATGATTTTGCAAATGCAGACGTAGCTTTCGTAATAGGTGCCAATGATGTAACAAACCCAGTTGCAAAAACAGACCCGCAGAGTCCGATATATGGAATGCCTGTATTAGATGTTGAAAAATGTAAATCTGTTTTATTTGTAAAAAGAAGCCTTTCACCAGGCTATGCTGGAATTGATAATGATTTGTTTTATAAAGAAAATACACTTATGTTGTTTGCAGATGCTAAAAAAATGACTGAAGATATTACAAAAAACTTATAGGTATTTAATTGAAAACTAAAATATTTTGTGACATTGCAGAGTTAAATTTAATTAAAAAATTCAATAAAAAAAAAATTGTTAGAGGATTTACTACAAATCCAAGCTTAATGAGAAAAGCTGGTGCAAAAGATTATAAATCTTACTCAAAAAAAATTTTAAGAATTTGTAACAACAAACCTGTTTCACTAGAAGTGTTTGCCGACGAGTATAGAGAGATAAAAAAACAGGCAATTCAAATAAATACTTGGGCAAAAAATGTTTATGTAAAAGTACCTGTAACAAATTCAAAAGGAAAATTTATGGGAAAAATTATCAAAGAATTAAATGCTCAAAATGTAAAGCTAAACATAACAGCTGTATATACTGCAAAACAAACTGAAAAAATTTTAAAACTAATTAATAAAAAAACAAAGGTAATAATTTCTATTTTTGCAGGAAGGGCAGGTGATACTGGAAAAGACCCGGTTCCTGAATTCACAAAAAGTATTTCATTAGCAAGAAAATTTAAAAATGTAGAAATATTATGGGCAAGTGTAAGAGAACCTTATAATTATATTCAAGCAAAACAGTTAGGCTGCCACATTATTACCGTACCACCATCAACAATTGAAAAAATTGAAAATTTTGGAAAATCATTTGACCAACTTACAAAAGAAACTGTTAAAGCTTTCTTGATTGATAGTAAAAAATCTAATTTTAAAATCTAGCTGAAATTGGTTGCGGGGGACGGATTTGAACCGCCGACCTTCAGGTTATGAGCCTGACGAGCTACCAGACTGCTCCACCCCGCGGTATACTTAAATTCTATTTTTAAGTTTATTTAATTTTTTTACTCTTTTAATATTTTCTTGAAGAATCCTTTTCTTTTTTTCAGAAGGTTTTTCATATGTATTTTTAAGTTTTATTACCTTAAAAAAACCATCTCTTTGTAGTTTTCTTTTTAGAACTCTTAAAGCTTGTTCAATATTGTTATCTTTAACTTCTATTTTCATAATTTTTTCTAAAGATGAGTGACTACCACTATAAGATTTTGATGTCTATTAAATTTATTCATTGTTTGAAATTTCTTTAGCTTTTTTTGCTTTCTCTTTTTCTTTCTTTTCTCTTTTAATTCTTCTTTCAGCTTTTTCTAGAGCTTCAACTAAATCTTTCTGAGAAAATAGGTTAAGAGCAACAGGGTCTTTTGGGTTAAGATTATTGTAATTCCAGTAGCTTTTATTTCTAATTGAAGTGACAGAATTTTTTGTTATTCCAACTAGTTTTGCGATTTGTGAGTCCTTTAACATATTATGTTGTCTAATTAACCATAGTGCTGAATCTGGTTTATCTTGTCTTTTAGAAAGAGGTACATATTTTTTAATTTTTTTTTCACTGTTAGATATTTCAATATCAGTGTTTCTAATTAATAATGGTCTATTTTCATCTTTAGATGATAGTTCAATTTCTTCTCTAGAAAGCTGACCAGAAATTATGGGGTTATAAGCTTTAATACCTTTGGCAACCTCTCCATCAGCAATTCCTTGAATTTCAACTTCATGTAAGTTACAAAAATTTGCAATCTGCTTAAAGGTAAGTGTTGTATTTTCAACTAGCCAAACAGCTGTAGCCATTGGCATCAAAGGTGCGTTGGACATTTAATTTTTTTTATCTGATTTGAAGTTTTGAAATTTCTTATTAAATTTACTTATTCTACCTTTATCCATTAACTTTTGTTTGCCACCTGTCCACGCAGAATGAGATTTTGGATCAATTTCTAATTTAAGCAAATCACCCTCAGCACCCCAAGTTGACTTTGTTTCAAACTGAGTTCCATCAGTCATCTCGACTTTAATTGTATGGTAATTTGGGTGTATGTCTTTTTTCATATCGAGACTTATAACAAAAGAATTTTAGAACACAATTAAAAGTTATCCAAATTTTCCAACATTTTGTCATAAATTGCGATACTTGAAGCTTTAATATTGATATTATTAATATCAAATTCGTCAATATCATTAACAATTCCACCTGCTTCTTTTATCATCAGAGCTCCAGCTGCTACGTCCCATAGATTAATTTTGTTCTGAAAGTATCCATCAAGTCTACCAGAAGCAACATAAGCTAAATCTAACGCAGCAGATCCACTACATCTCATATTCAGATTACTAAATTTAACTCCTTCATTATCACTTGAAAACAAACATTCCTCTAACAAATTTTTATTTGAAACTCTTAATCTTTGATTGTTTAAAAAAGCACCTTTATCTTTTTCGGCAAAAAACATCTCATCTTTAATTGGATCAAATATTAAACCACTTAATAATTCATCTTTTGATTTAAGAGCAATAGAAATTGCAAAGTGAGGTATACCATGAAGAAAATTAGTGGTTCCATCAATTGGGTCAATTATCCAAGTATTTTCTTTATCTTTATTTTTAATAACACCAGTTTCTTCAGTTAAGAAAGAATAATTTTTTTTTGTTTTTGATAACTCTTCAATTAATATTTTTTCAACAAGTTTATCTGTTTTGGTTACGAAATCACGAGGTCCTTTTTTCGATACTTGTAACTTTTCGATTTCTCCAAAATCTCTTATTATTGATTTAGATGCTTTTTCTGCAGCTTTAATCATTATGTTGAGATTTGCAGATATAGATATCATTCAATTATATTTTTTTAATATATTTAAGAGTTCTTGTGTCGACAACAACTTCATCGCCAGAGTCTATAAATGGCGGTACTTGAATGTTTAAACCATTATCAAGTGTAGCAGGTTTGTATGACGATGAAACAGTTTGTCCCTTAAGCGCAACATCTGTTGTTTCAATTTTACATGTCACCTGATTGGGAAGCTCAACTGAAATTGGATTTTCATTATGAAAACTTACTGAAACTTTAAGGTTTTCAGTCATCAATTTCCCTTTTTCTCCAATAAGATCTTTTTTTATTTCAATTTGTTCAAATGTTTTTGGATCCATAAAAATATAATTATTTTCTTCATCATAAAGATAATTAAAATCTGTTTCATCTAGTGAAGCTTTCTCAACAGTTTCACTAGATCTAAATCTTTCATTTAACTTCGTATTTTTTCCTACACTCTTCATTTCCACTTGAGCAAAGGCGCCACCTTTACCAGGTTTTACATGTTGAGTTTTTAGGACTAACCACAAATCATTTTTGTATTCCAAGAGCATCCCAACTCTTATTTCTCCTGCATTTATTTTCATTTAATTTTTTCTATAGTTTCAAAGGGTTTATATCTTTTATTATTCCAAACGTAGCCTGAAATAGCTAATAAATTAGCATTGTTCAATAACAGTTTTTTATAATTACTTAAATTAATTCCTCCAATGGCGACTAATGGTATTCTGGTTAACTTTTTTACTTTATCTAAAATTTTAGTTGTAGCTTTATACTTTACTTTTTTTGTTTTGGTTGAAAAGAAAGCTCCAAAAGCGATATAGTTAGCTTTATCTTTAATAGCAGCTTTTGCTAAATTAACAGAGTTATGACAGGTAATTCCTATAATCTTATTACCAATAATTTTTCTTGCTGCGATTATGCTCATATCTTTTTGTCCTAAATGGCATCCATCAGCCTTAAGTTTTTTTGAAAGCTCAGGGTTGTCATTGACTAAAAATTTAACATTATTTTTTTTACAAATTTGTTGAATTTTTTTTCCAATTATAATTTTTTTTTTATATGAATATTTTTTAAGCCTCATTTGAAAAAAGCTAACTTTACCAGAACTTAGTACTTTTTTTAAATCCTGATAGAATCGTGGGTAAATAAAATTAGGAGAGATAAGATAAATAAATTTTTTTTTATTTATTCTCAAGTTCGCTAGACCATTTTCCTTGAGCTGCTAAAGTATTCATTTTTGCTCTATGATTGAAAATATTTTGAGTTCCTTTGCTATCTTTAATATCTTTTGACCAAAATTTTAGAGCACTTTGTTGAAGAGCTCTTCCATATGAATAAGTCATTATAAAATTAGTATTATTGTTTTTATTAATTAGATTTAAATTTTCAGTTGCCTCTATTTCAGACTGACCACCTGATAAAAAAGCTATTCCAGGTACTTCATTTGGAACTGATTTTTTAAGGCACTCAAGTGTTTTCGAGGACACTTCTTCATTAGAAATTTTATTTTTTGATTTATTTCCTGCAAGGATCATATTAGGTTTTAAAATTATGCCTGTTAGATCAATTTTATGAATAATTAATTCTTCAAAACATTTTTGAATCACTTCAGAAGTTTTAGTGAAACAATCATCTGCCGAATGTTCACCATCCATTAATACTTCCGGTTCTACAATTGGAACCATTCCACATTCCTGAACAAGGGCAGAGTATCTTGCAAGGGCATGCGCATTTGAATTAATTGCAAGCTGACTTGGATATTTTTTACTAATATTATAAACACCTCTCCATTTTGTGAACCTTGCTCCAAATTGATAGTAATCTTTTAATCTTTCTCTTAATCCATCCAAACCTTCAGTAATTTTTTCTTCAGGTGAATTTGCCAAAACTTTTGCACCAGTATCAACCTTAATCCCTGGTACTGCACCTGTGTCTGAAATTAAAGTAGGTATTTTTTTTCCAGAATTTGATAATTGATTAATTGTTTCATCATATAAGATTACACCCCCTATACAATCCATCATGCTTTCTGATAAAAAAAGTGTTTCTCTAAAAAGAAGTCTATTTTCAGGGGATGATTGAATATTAACCGACTCTAATCTTTTAGTCATTGTTCCATTACTTTCATCAGCCGCAAGTATTCCTTTGCCGTTAGAAAGTATTTTTAATGCAATTTTATTAAGTTCTGACATTTTAGTTTAAGGCTTTTATACCAGGAAGTTCTTTTCCTTCAAGATATTCCAAAAAAGCTCCTCCAGCAGTTGAAACAAAATTAAATGTGTTTAATTTATTAAATTTATTAATAACAGCTACAGTTTCTCCACCCCCGGCAACAGCATAAATTTTGTCCTTTAATCTTTTATTGGCAATAATTTCTAGAATCTTTTTTGTTCCATTGGCGAAGTTTGGGTTTTCAAAATATCCAGCTGGACCATTCCACAATACAGTGTTTGTATCATTAATTATATTTTTGATGGATTCGATAGTCTTTGGTCCAATATCCAATATCATCTCATCATTATTTACTTCAGTAATCTCTTTTATTGTTCCGTTCCCATCAAGTGTTTTTGAAACCACAACATCAATAGGATAATATATTTTGCAATTATGAGTTTCAGATTTTTCTATTATTTCACCCACAAGATTTTTATAACCTTCATCACACACTGATTTACCTATATTTATCCCTGTATGTTTAAGCATTGCATTTCCCATCCCACCTACAATAATTATATTATCAAAATCTTTTATTAAATTTGAAATAATTTTAATTTTTGTCGAAATTTTTGAACCTCCAATTATACAAGTAACAGGTCTTTTAATTTCAGATGTTATTTTTTTTAAAGCATTAATTTCCTCTACAAGCTGTAAACCACAATAGGATGGAATGTATTTGGTGATTCCTTCAATTGAGGAATGTGCTCTATGTGAACATGAAAATGCATCATTAACATATATATCACCTAAATTTGAAATTGTTTTTGAGAAAGTGTCATCATTTTTTTCTTCTCCATCATAAAAACGTATATTTTCCATCATCATAACCGAACCATCTTCAATTTTATCAATCTCGGCTGAGATTTTTTCACTAATCGCATTTTTATTAAATATAACTTCTTTATTTAAAAGATCAGATAATTTATTTGAAATTGGTTTTAGAGACATTCCGTTAACAACTTTTCCTTTTGGGCGTCCTATATGTGAAAATATTATTATTTTTGCTTTTTTTTCTATCAACAATTTAATTGTAGGTAGAATTTTTATTATTCGTGATAACTCAGTTATTGCTCCATCTTTCATGGGAACATTTAAGTCTACTCTGACTATTACTTTTTTTCCTTTTAAAATAAGATCTTGATCTAAAATACTTTTCATTAAACTCTAAATCTTATGAAGATATTCAGCTATATCACACATTCTATTTGAAAAACCC
>Ga0209041_1001757_pt1 | contig 12558 bp, 5 predicted proteins | sample SaaInlV_100m_DNA_4_FD_184647 | JGI IMG/M metagenome (GOLD analysis project Ga0209041, IMG submission 184647) | Marine microbial communities from expanding oxygen minimum zones in the Saanich Inlet - SI037_S2LV_100m_DNA (SPAdes) (version 2) | ecosystem: Environmental > Aquatic > Marine >... | reverse complement strand
TCTCTTCCCGAGAGAGCGATCGAGGCGGGAGAACCGACTGCCGGATGGAAGGCGTTGTCGGAGGTGCGTCGCCGACAATTGAATCGCGCTTTCACCAATATCGGCAAGGCGATCGCCGCCTACGAGAGAACACTGCGTGGTCCGGTGACTCCCTTTGATCATTATCTGGATGCACTGGCAGCCAACGACTTGCAGGTGGCCGCTGAATATCCCATCTCTGCACGAAGGGGATTGATACTGTTCCTCGGCAAGGCGCAGTGCATTCGCTGTCATGGGGGTCCGATGTTGTCGGACGGAGAATTCCATGACACGGGGATTCTCACCAGTGGTCGCACCGCTCGAGATGCGGGTCGATACGGCGGGATCCAGGAATTACGAGCCCATCCGTTTCGAAGTGGCGGCGAATACTCGGACGATCGACAAGGTGACCGTGCTTCGAGAACCGAGCGGCTCCAGCGAGACGCAGCGTTGTGGGGAGCATTCCGCACCTCTTCCCTCCGGTATCTGGTCGGGACGGCGCCCTACTTTCACGACGGAGGGATGGCGGACCTGCGCTCGGTGATCCGTTTCTACACCTGGAGGCAAGGAGCCCGGCCGACCGGAGCGGGTCATTCTCACCAGGGAGAGACGATGTTGACCCGCATCCGCCTGACCCGGCAAGAAGAGGACGATTTGATCTACTTTCTCGAAAGTCTGTCCGCCGTGGATTCCTCCTCGACTCCCGATGACTAGGGTGTGAGAGGAGGTTCTCAGGGCATATAATGGATGGATACCATCTAGGTCCCGCTAGTTACTCATCTCGAGTGCCCTTCCGGGGGCGATTATTCACGGAGGCTTCCATGTCCACCTCATTCAGAACTCACTGGCTGTTGATCGTTTGTGTTACCTGCACCATCTTCGGTGGATTGATCGCAATCGGTCACGATAACGACCCCAAGGCGAGGGATCGCCAACCTCCCTACACCGGACCTGGATATCGCAGCGCACTGCCAGGGCCACAGCCGTTCGGTCCCGTCGGGGGGTTCCCATCGGATGGAATCAACCTGGAGGCGTGGATCCCCCTGCCCGAGATGCAATCGGGCATCTCCAACGGCAACGATTGTTGGGGCTACACTTCTCCCAGTGGGCGTGAGTATGCGCTGATGGCTCATTCCAGTGGTACTACCGTGGTCGAAGTCACCAATCCAGGAAACCCCAACATCCTCGGAACCATCACCGGTCCCAACAGTCTCTGGCGAGATGTGAAGACTTATCAGAACTTCGCCTATGCGGTTTCCGAAGGGGGCGGTGGGATCCAGGTCATCGACCTTTCCGATGTGGATAACGGTAATATCCCCCTGACCAACACCATCACCACCGGGGGAGGACTCTCCTCGCACAATGTCGCCATCGATACTGACTCGGGTTACTTGTACCGATGTGGTGGTGGCGGCAATGGACTGCGCTTTTACAACCTCAACAATCCGGGCACTCCGGTGTTCGAAGGCAGCTGGACCGATCGATATGTGCATGATGCTCAGATCGTCGAGATGCAGGCAGGTCCCTTCGCTGGCAGCCAGGTGGCGTTCCTCTGTACTGGCAATGGTCCGGTGAGTTTCGATATCCTCGATATCACCAACAAGGCCAATGTCATACTGCTGGGACAGTTGATCTATCCGGGTGGGGCCTACAGCCACCAGGGTTGGTTGTCCCCCGATCAGCAGCACTTCTACCTCGGAGATGAACTGGACGAGGGGCCAGGGGTTCCGACCAAGACCTTCGTGATCGATGTTTCCGATCTGACCAATCCGATCCTGATGGATGAATACACCAACGGTAACAGTGCCATCGGCCACAACATCTACACCGTCGATAATCTGGTCTACGAGGCCAATTATCGCAGTGGACTTCGTATCCTCGACGGATCGAACCCTCTCAACATGACCGAGGTCGCCTACTTCGACACCTACCCCGCCGATGACAACAGTAACTTCAACGGTCTGTGGAGCGTTTATCCCTACTTCCCCAGCGGCACCATCATCGGTAGTGACCTGGAGCGAGGTCTGTTCGTCTGGTCGGTGGGGGCGACTCCTTTGACCTTCTCCTACCCCGCAGGGTTGCCGGACCAGCTCAATCCCTTTGGCGACAGTTTGACTGTTCAGATCGTCCCGGGATCGGGCTTCGTGATCGATACCCAGAGCACGACGCTGTGGTTCAACAGTGGCAGCGGCTGGATGTCGAGCCTGATGAATCAGGTAGCCCCTGGCAGTGTCGAGTACCTCGCCCTCTTCCCCGCATTTGATTGTGGTACCGATGTGCAATGGTATGTCGAAGCCAGCGTGATCGGTGGTGGATCCACCACCGACCCGCCAGCGGCACCGGTTTCCTATTACAGCGCACCCGCGATGCTGGGGGTCGACACGCTGCTGTCTGACGATATGGAACAGAATCCAGGCTGGACCGTCGGGGCGGCTGGCGACAATGCCACCACCGGGGTCTGGACGCGAGTGGCGCCGATCGGCACCGATGCGCAGCCTTCCGCAGATCATTCGGTGGTCGGCACCAACTGCTGGGTCACAGGCCAGGGCAGTGTCGGTGGGGCTCTCGGAGAGAATGATGTCGACGGTGGGGTGACCACGCTGATCTCACCCAATTACGATCTTTCGGCAGCGAGCAGTCCGATCATCAGTTACTGGCGCTGGTTCTCCAACAACAGTGGAGCCGGCCCGGGAACCGATACTTTCCGCGTCGATATCAGTGCCAACGGAGGCGCTACATGGACCTCGGTGGAAGTGATCGGCCCGACCGGCAACTTCACTTCTGGCGGTTGGTTTCAGCATCAGTTCCAGGTGGAGGATTTTGTGGCGTTGTCCGCCACGGTGCGCCTGCGCTTCCGGGCTGAGGATGTGGCCGCAGCTTCGATCGTTGAGGCTGCCATCGATGATCTGGTGGTGGGTGAACTGTTCTGCAACGACTGTAACGGTAATGGCGTCGCAGACGATCAGGATATCGCCAGTGGCACCAGTCAGGACTCCAATAGCGATGGAACTCCCGACGAATGTCAGTGTACTCCCTGGGTCCGAGGTGAACTCAATGACGACGGCACCATCGATCTCTCCGATGCGGTGACCCTGTTGATCTACCTCTTCAGTGGCGGCCCGACCCCCGATCCGGAAAGTCGCGGAGACGTCAACGATTCGGGCCAGATCGACGTGGCCGATGTGATCTACCTGGTCGAGTACCTGTTTGCCGCTGGATCGCCGCCACCGGCGCCCTTCCCCAATCCGGGAGGCTGCCCCTAATAAGAGACGGTGGTTCGTGAGCCGGGTGGTAGATTGAGCCGGGAGTGTTCGATCGAGAGGGGAACCGTCCTTTTGGACGGGATCGCCCCTTTGGACATGGTCGATCGGGTGCGCCTCATCTGTACTCTCACCGTATAGGTCACCGTATAGGTCACCGTATCCGTCACCGTATCCGTCACCGTATCCGTCACCGTATCCGTCACGGCATATCCGCAGTTGTATCCGCAATCGCGTGAGCCCCGGTATCTTCCGTCACGCTTCTAGCGGAACAGGATGTCGTCGAGCCCCAGGCGGATATCGACATTGGTGGATCCCACCGTATTCAGTTGCCACTCCAACTGCATCAGCTGACTGGTATCGAGCAGCGGCTGATCCTCCAGAAACTTTTCCAGCGGGATCGCCACCTGGAGGAACCTCTGGTACTTGAGGGGCACCTGTAATCCCACCGGGGAAGGCTCAGGGTGGAGAGTTGTCTGCGGCAGGAACGGTCCCAGGTCGACGCTGGCAGTGGTTCCTGAACTATCGGAGAGGGACAGGGTGCCGTCGAACTGCCAGCCAGAGTTGTCGAGGGCTCCGTGGACGTCATGGTTCTTGATCCTGAACTGGAGTTCCTTGCGGGGGCCCACATCGAGTGGAGATCCGAGCGATCCCAATGGCATCGACAAGATGGAAGTGGTCGACAGCGGCAGGATCATCACCAGATTGGTGATCAGGGGCAGTGGTTGGGGGAGCGGAAATGGCCAGTCATAGCAGGCCCCCTGGGAAAATAGGTCGGTATTGATCGACGAGATCAGGTGTCCCAGGTTGTTGCGAGGAAACTGATCGAAGTCATCGATCATCAGGGTTCCCGACAGGTCACGACGATGGGCGACGCAGACGTAGGGCGAAGTCTGGGACTCACTACCGTATAGCAAGCCCTCCACCGAGAGATCATCGAACGCGTGGCGTTTGAGAAAGGTCCACATCCACTGTTGAGTCAACTGGTGCTGCAGCGATCGGTCGATGTAGGAGCAGGCATCGACCAGCGGTGCGACCGGCTGCCACAGGCAATTGTTGCAGCCGATACTCTGCGCATCACTGGAGAATCCGTGGCATCCACCATAGATACAGACCGAGGTGGAAGGCCCGGTCATTCGCTCCAGTAGTCGCTCGGCGTAGGGGTAGATCACATCGGTATCCTGCTCCGCTGTAATCGAGAGTAGCGGAATGTCGGGCAGGGTTAGCCAGCGATCGGTGTTGCCAATCCAGGAATCTTGCTTGGCATCGGTCGGCTGAAGCAGGATTAGCCCTCTCACATCGGGATCGATCTCGGCCGCTGCAATCGCCGCACCTCCACCGCGAGAATGTCCCGAGTAGAAGACCCGGTTCGAATCGACCAGGCCCTCGAGTATGCTTCCCGCCTGTTGAGAAAGGTCCTCCATCACTCCACGCGTGTGAACCATCACCTGAGCGGCCTCATCATGGCCCCCCCAGCAATACCAGTTGGTGTAGAGATCGAAGGAGAAGGAATCGTTGATCGAGACGCAGATGATTCCGTGGGAGGCGATGAAATCGAGCAGGCCGTTATAGCCATTCCAGTCGAATCCTGTGCCGTGATGGAACACCAGCAACGGTGCCGGCTCAGTCAATCCCTCGGGCACGAAGATCTGCAGCGCCTTGAAGTCCAGCTGGGAAGAGAAGGGCGGAACAGTGGCCGCACAGCCCCACAGTGGGTAAGGGGTCGGCCAGATCAATTGATGGTTGTAGCTGGTCATTCCATCGACGACCTGCACCGGATACGGGCCGGCAGTGTTCAACGTTTGCCCGGGGATCACCGCAGTTTCGAGGGCATCGAAAGCGGCCCAGCGACAATTGAGCAAGGTTACGCCGCCCTCGGAGTCGAGCCCCCAAAATTGCAACTGGTGCATTCCGGGTGTGAACTCGGCCGCGGAGAGCCGACCATTTTGGGGATTCAAAGTCATTCCTACCGGGAATTGTTGCCCCGGCATCAGGCCGTAGGAGATGAAGGGAATTTCGGGTCGATGGACGCCAGTGAGATTGCCGGTTTGCCAGGCAATACCAGGCTCAAAACTACGGGGTAACTGATCTTGATAGGGGAGAGGCTGGCGCACCGTGGCCAGGGTCACCTGACGCTGGGCGACGATCGGTCCGATCACGCAGGGAGGGTTATCACAGGGAAGTGTGTTGGCCCGTGGGTCAGTCCCGCAATCGGGAAAGGGAGCGGCCAGTTGGGCCGGATCTGCGAGAAAGATGAGCCCCAGCGAAACGATGACATCATCGAGTTGCAGAGCAGCGTCATCGTTGAGATCGGCCGCTTCTGCACAGGCGAGTCCCTGCGAGGGGCCAAACAGGACCTCCAGCAACAGCACTGGATCGCTCAGATCGATGGAAAGGTCTCCATTGACATCGCCACGGATGAATCCACTCAGATCCTGTGCCTGGCACGGACTCCATCGCCCGCCGGCGAAGCCGAGCAGCAGGATCAAAAAGGTTTGGAGGAGATTCCTCATCAATACCCATCGCCTTTCGGGGGAGAAATCGTGGAGGACTAACTTAGTCCCCAAGTATACAGGGTAGTAATGGCATTTCAGTTCTCAAGATCTTCCTGAATCAGGCATAATTCCCGACCTGTCTTTCTTCTGTCCTGTGCAGCATTTTCTACGTAAGCCGTTTTCTAAAAGGTGCTTGCAACTTTGTCATGGAATGAATGCCGGATGAAAGACAGTTTGTGTCTTGGGCAATACCTTGTAGGATCGAAGACTAGTTCGTAAGTCCAGAAGGTGTCAGCACAAACGACTTTGTCATTCCTTGTTTGTATGCCCTGCCGGACTTTTGTGTCAATCGATTTACAGGAAGAGTATTGCTCATCAGTAAAGGGGCCATCACGGCAACTGATGAGTTCAATCGCATGAAGGCGAGACTAAATTCTCGCCTTCCTGATTGCCCGATCCGAGAGGACGGGTGGGAGGAGGTGTCCCGTGTTTTCACGTCAACCCCAGACGAAACCGGGTCACGATTCAGGTGTTGCCAGACTGTCCGCTACGGCTGTACAGTCCTTCTTGACCGCGATGGTCATTTCCATGCTATTCGCCGGATCTTCGGTACTGACAGCCCAGGGACCGCCAGCGCCGCCCCCGGCAGCTCCGGTCGGTCTGACCTGTGAAGGCTCGGGTCCGCTGGTGGCGGATGTGGCGATGAACTGGACCAATACCGAGGTCTACGATCAGATTGCGGTCCGTCGAGACGCCATCCTCTTGACCATCATCTCCGGATCAGCGACCTCCTATCTGGATGTCGACTCTCCCGCTTCATTCCACGTATACTCGGTGCATGGAATGCGAGTCGGCGCCGCTGGATCGGTCGAAGGTGGTGGATCCACCTGTACCATCCAGTTGTTCCCACCGCCCCTCGAGCCGGACCTGCAGCCGCCAGGCCCGCTGCACCAGATGCCGGTGATCCTACCCGGTAACCTGTTCGAGTTCGTGGCGGATCTCGATGCAGCAATCCTCCTGGGAAAGGCACTCTTCTGGGACATGCAGGCGGGATCGGATGGAGTTCAATCCTGCGCCACCTGTCACTACCATGCCGGTGCAGACCACCGCAAAACTCAACAACTCAATGGTGGTCCCAATGGGACTCTCGAAATCGCTCCCCTCAATTCGATGGTCAGCGCTCAGGACTTCCCATTCCACAATCTGTCCAATCCAGAAAATGCCGATTCGGGAGTGATCAGCAGTTCCAATGATGTGTTCGGATCGGAAGGGATTCTCGCAACAGATTTGGTGTCGATCATCGAAGGTAGTGATCAGGAAAATACCACTCCCCATCCGTTCCCCGATTTCACGGTGACCAACTCCGATGGGAGTTCTGCGCAAGTTCGAACTACCACCGGGCGCAACGCACCGACCGTGATCAATGCGATTCACTATGTCGAGGCGTTCTGGGATGGAAGAGCATCCTTCTGGTTCAACGGGAGAGACAACTGGGGAGCCAGAAACCCGGATGCCACGGTGCTGAAGGTTCAACCCGATGGATCTGTCGCAGAGACCTCCATTCTCATCGACTACGCTGCACTCGCCTCACAGGCGGTCGGGCCGATCGTGAGCTCTGGCGAGATGAGTGCTCACGGCCGTAATTTGTTCCAGGTCGGCAAGAAGATGCTCTCGCTCGATCAGCCTCTGGCAGGTCAGCAGGTTCACGCCAGTGACAGCGTCCTTGGGCCATACCGTGACAATGTCGATGGTCGTGGACTGACTCTGGCCTACTCGGACATGATCTCGGCGGCTTTTGTCAATGACTGGCACGCCAGTGATCAGTTGTTCGATGAAACCGGTGCTCCACTGATAGATGGGACGACTGGACTGCCCCGGACCGGGCTTCCGGCAAACATCGACGAGTACACGATGAAGGAGGCCAACTTCTCGCTCTTCTGGGGACTGGCGATCATGCTGTACGAGTCGACTCTGAGATCGGACGATTCGCCTTTCGATCGGTTCAGAAGGGCACAACTGGATGCCACCGATCCGCTCGGCGACATCGACGCCATGACTCCAGAACAGAGGCAAGGAATGGTGGTCATGACCCAGGCCAACTGCATGTTCTGCCACACCACAGCGCTCTTTTCCAGTGCCACCAGTTCGAAGATCTCCACCGTTCTGGAGCAGGAGTTCTCCGCCGTCGAGGGTCTGCTCGAAAGAATGCCGATGCAGGACTTCCAGCTCTCCATTTACGATGGAGGATTCTACAACCTGGGGGTTACCTTGACCGCTGATGACATCGGTCGAGGGGGAACAGATCCCTTCGGGCACGGACTGTCGATGGCTGCTGGATTCCAGGAGATCCATGCGACCAGTCCCATCGATCCGAACTACAACAACTTCCTGCCCTTCGCGGCCGGGACGATCGTCTTGGACCCGTCTCCACAGCCTTGGGAAGACATCGCAACCGCAGGTACCTTCAAGACTCCTACACTCAGGAACACCGAGTTGACGGGGCCATATTTCCATAACGGAAGTTACTCGACTCTGGCTCAAGTCATCGACTTCTACGCCAGAGGAGGTAACTTCACCGAGCAGAATCTCACGACACTCGCTCCTGAGATGTTCCCGATGCCGCTCTTCATCGGACAGCTCGACCGTAAGAGCCAGATGGTGGCGTTCCTCGAATCGCTCACCGATGAGAGAGTTCGTTGGGAGAGAGCTCCCTTCGATCATCCGGAACTGATGATTCCCATCGGAGCCGAGACCGAAGCCAATGGTGACCTGATCCTCGATGCCAGTGGCAATGCGATCGATAAATTCAAGGTGATTCCTGCCGTGGGTGCTGAAGGACGCATGGTCGAGACCGATGCTGCGGGTCGTCCATTGGAAGCGTTGACGGCATTCCTGATGCCGACTGCGGTCAACGATTTGCAATGCACTTCGGTGGCCACTACTGCGGATCTGACCTGGTCCACTCCGGCAACCATCACCGCACTCTCTTCCATCCGGATCTTCAAGGATGGTGTGGAGATCGCGACCACCTCCGGCCTGCAGACTGCATACACCGATGTGGGAGTGATTCCTGGGGAACGTCTCTATCAGGTGTTCGGACAGGATGCACACCTCGGACTGGGAGCCGACTGTACCGCATACATCGCTCCGCCTGCTCCGACCAGCATGGCGTCCCTTGCTAGCGGTCCCATGCTGACCCTCTCCTGGGCCAACGGCTGGGTTTATGATGGATTGGATCTGTATCGTGACGGAGTGCTGCTGGCAGAGAATCTTGCCGGTCCTTCGACCTTGTACCTTGATACCAATGTCAGCGCCGGGACTCACACCTATCAGCTGGTGGGCAAACTCATCACCAGCACACCGGGTGTCTTCATCGAGAGCGAGACGGCAACACTGGTGGCAGAACGCTCGCCACTGGCGCCCGAACTGCTCGGATGTAGTACTCCAGGTGGAACCGTAGCTCAAATCGACTGGACCAATACTGAAGTGTATTCCGATCTAGTGATCACCAGGAATGGTCTGGACATCGCAACCGTGACCGGCGATAGCACTTCCTACAGTGATCAGACCTCGCCGGCGGGAGTCGCCACCTACTCGGTTCGTGCGGTAGCGGATGGATTGCCATCGAGTGGCGTCGAATGCTCCGTGCAACGCGCTCCGTTGGCCGTCACAAACTTGCTGTGTGACAACTCCGGTGGCAATGGCGTGCTCACCTGGACCAACCCTGAGCCCTGGGATGAAGCCCACCTGCTACTGGATGGCTCCATCATCGCCGTGTTGAGTTCCAACGAGACCGAATACACCGATTTCTTGCTGCCCAGTGCCGGTGCCGGAATCCACAGTTATTCGCTGCGGACCTTTGTCGAGGGGCTCAATGGAGAACTCACATCCTGTAGCCTCATCGTCGCGCCCAGCCAGGTGGTGCTGTTCAATTGCAGTGACACCGGTCAGGGTGTGCTGTTGACCTGGACCAACATGAGCAGCTACGACACTCTCGCGATCACGCGTGAAGGTGCGCCGCTGGTCACCCTGCCGGGACAGACCTCCTCTTACATGGATCTCACGACCCCCAGTGGCCAGGTGGCCTACACCATCGTCGCGACAGTCGCTGGCAGTGAATCTGGCCCCGACACCTGTTCTCTCGAGATGGCTCCCGCTGGCGTGATCGGTCTGACCTGCAGCACCATAGCTTCTGGCGTCAGCCTCGACTGGACCAATGCAGAGTTCTATGACGAACTCGATATCCGTCGTGGTGGAGTGCTGATGGCGACGGTGCCAGGAACCTTGACCAGTTTCACCGACACTGCTGCTCTGGGTGGAGCATCTCAGTACACGGTCACACCACGATTTGAAAGTGTTGATGGACCCAGTTCGGAGATTTGCCTCGGCTACTACCAGCCCAATCCGGTGATCGCCCTTCAGGTACAGGTCAACGACCCCTGTACCGGTTCGTCCAACATCTCGTGGTTGAACACCAGTCTCTACGATTGGATTCGCGTTGAACTCAATGGTGTACCTGCGATGACCTTGCCGGGAATCATGAGCAGTCTCAATCTGACTCTTGCGGTTGGCACCGTCCATTCCATCGCAGTGATTTCCATCACCGATGACATGGAAAGTACTCCGGTCCTGGTGACCGCAGAGATTCCAGCCGACGATGCGTTGGCCCCGTCCGACGTGACCGCTTCGGTCGAGCCGGATAACTGCGAGGCGAGTGTTTCCTGGGTCAGCAATGGTAGCTACTCCGAGGTACAGATCCTCGTCGACGGAGTCCAGGTGGCGACCGCCACTCCGCAGGACTCGACGATCGTGGTACCGTTGCCCGGATCGGGTAGTTTCACGATTCAGGTCGATGCCACCAGTGCCTGTGGCTTGTCCCTCAGTGGATCTCAGGCGACAGCCACCTGTGCTCCGCGATTCATGAGAGGCGATCACAACGGCGATGGAGCCCTTGATATCTCCGATCCACTCGGAGTTCTGGGGTACATCTTCAGCAATGCGCCGGTGAACTGCCTGGATGCTTCCGATGCCAACGATGATGGCGGCGTCGACGTGTCCGATGCAGTGAGATTGTTGCTTCACCTGTTCGGTGGAAGCGGACCACTTCCTGCACCTCATGGATTCTGTGCCAGTGATCCGACCGCCGATGCCCTCGATTGTTCTCTTGAGCAGGGTTGCCCCTAGGGTCGAGATCCCCGGGTAGACCGTTTGATGAGCAGGGGTAGCCGTCCCAAGGATGAGATCCTGGGGCGGCTACCCTTGTCATTAGGAGGAGAGTCACGGATCGGTCCCAGGCACCAGCGCTGCCAAGTACCAGTCTCGTGGGGCACCAGTCTTGTGGGGCACCAGTCTTGTGGGGCACCAGTCTTGTGGGGCACCAGTCTCGTGGGGCACCAGTCTCGTGGGGCACCAGGGCCGAAATTGTGGATAACCAGGCGAGTGGAGGGACCGAGCGGAACAGAATCGGTCCGGTCCTCCCAGTTCAAGGGTTGGAATCGTGGCCAGGATCAGAGTATCATGGACCGGGCTCAGGGGAGGGTAGTGGAAATATGAGGTTTTGCCGGATGCTTTCAGCCAAATCAAATCGACTGCGAAGACTCGGCCTGTTGGCCCTGCTCGTGGTGATGTTCCAGCTCTCCAGTTCGTCTCTTTACGCCCAGTGCTGAGGTGTCGGCCCAACGATTCCCGGGGTTCCCGGGAGTGGTAGTGGTTCGACCAGCGGTGGTGGCGGCAGCGGACATGCGGGAGCCGCTCCCTACGCACCCGGCGAGAGTGCTGCCCTCAAGTGGATGAATTGGCGCAAGGACCAGGGCCTCTACGATGCCTTGCATCGCGAGCGCGGTTCGATGCAACCGATCGTGGTGTTCCTCTACTCCTCCAAGATGGCCAAGGATTGCTGCTGTGCCAACTTCGAGCGTGCCTTGTTTCGTGACAAGTACGCCTCCGAGCAGTTCAAGCTGTGGTCCTGTTATCGCCAACTGATCGAAACCCTCAACGAGGATGAGAAGGCGCTGGTCAACGGCTATGACCTGCGCGACGACAAGCCGGCGCTGCTCTTCTTCGATAGCGAGGGAGGCCTGCTGCACAAGCAGCAGTTGTGCGTGGATCCGCCCAAGTTTGTCAAGGTGCTCAAGAGCAGCAAGAAGTTGAGCGACCTGCGTCTGCGATTGCGCGATTCGCACCTGGCGCAGCGCAAGAGCGCACGCGGACACATCGAAGCGGGCCGCTATGGCCGTGCCATCCGGGTGCTCGATTCGATGGTCAAGAACAAGAAGGTGATGAGCGGCTACATCGTGGAACTGGTCACCCAGGATATGAGGGAGATCGAACAGAAAGCCTCCACCCTGCTGGTCGAGGCCGCCGCCCTCCATCAGGATCGCCGCTTGCTCGATTCCTATCGTCTCTACCAGGAGATCGAGAAGGAGTTTGCGAAGCTGGAAGAGCTCAGCAAAGAGGCGAGCAAGCACCGCAAGGAACTGCTGACCAAACTGCGTGGACTGGGAATCCAGCCGCGCTGATCGGTGTAGAGCCACTGTTGATCTACTGACGAACGATATTACAGGCCGTGCCACTGCCCTCGATGAGGGATGTGACACGGCCTTTTTTCATCGTAGGGAATCGTAGGGAATCGAAGGGAATCGCAGGGAATCGAAGGGAATCGCAGGGAATCGCAGGGAATCGCAGGGAATCGCAGGAATTGAGCGGTTAGAGCAATTCGAAGCCATCGCAACCACGAGAAGGGTGGTCCGAGATGACTGATGGGATGAGGGCACTCCTGCAACACG
>Ga0209041_1001728_pt1 | contig 12711 bp, 10 predicted proteins | sample SaaInlV_100m_DNA_4_FD_184647 | JGI IMG/M metagenome (GOLD analysis project Ga0209041, IMG submission 184647) | Marine microbial communities from expanding oxygen minimum zones in the Saanich Inlet - SI037_S2LV_100m_DNA (SPAdes) (version 2) | ecosystem: Environmental > Aquatic > Marine >... | reverse complement strand
CTCAATTATATCAAAATCTTGTTCTTAAAAACTCAAAAATAGTATTTGGGCTTCTTGTTATTGCTATAATAAGTTTTGGCTATTACTCAAAAGATTTTAGACTAGATGCTTCATCGGAAACCTTATTAATTGAGGGGGATCCAGATTTAACCTACCTACAAGAAATTAATGAAAGGTACGGCTCTAAAGATTTTTTAATTCTTACCTACACCCCTAACGAGGGGATGATAACTGACAACTCTATTAATAATCTATTAAGTTTAAAATACAAAATTCAAAGTTTAAGCTGGGTACACAGCGTTATCACTCTTCTTGATGTTCCGCTATTGAGTAATTCTGAGGCTTCACTTCAAGAACGATTAAAAAAATTTAAAACATTAAAAGATGAGGATGTTGATAGAAGTAGAGGCTTTAAAGAAATTTTAAATAGTCCTGTTTTTAGAAATTTTGTAATTAGTGAGAATGGTGACACCAGTGGGATAATTGTAAATATCAAAAAAAATAAAAATTTAGATAATATTCAAGATAAATCAAAAGAGGAAATTGAGAAACTAAAAGATCAAATTAAGAAACAAAATCATAAAAATATTTTAGAGATAAGACAAGTAATAGAAAGTTATGATGATATTGGTAAAATATATCTTGGAGGTATACCAATGATTGCTGATGATATGATGACTTTTATCAAAAATGACATTGTCGTCTTTGGATTAGGTGTTCTTTTGTTTATTATTGCAACTTTATGGTTTGTTTTTAGAAAATTAATCTGGATCATAGTTCCAATTAGCAGCTGTTTGTTTTCTGTTATCATTATGATGGGGTTACTTGGGATTCTTGGTTGGAAAGTAACTGTAATATCTTCAAATTTTATTGCATTAATGTTGATTTTAACAATGGCAATGAATATTCATATGAGTACTCGTTTTCTTCAACTCAAAAAGAATTTTCCAACTAAAAATAGTTTTGAAATTATATCTTTAACAGCAAATAAAATGTTTTGGCCTATACTTTACACGGTCTTAACTACAATATTTGCGTTTTTATCATTAATCTTTAGTGGAATTAAACCTATCATTGATTTTGGATGGATGATGACTTTTGGCTTAATCACCTCTTTTATTATTACATTCACTTTACTTCCTGCTCTTTTAAATTTTACACCAACTAAAAATATTTCTGTGAAAGAAGAACAAGAATCAAAAATTACAACCTTTTTAAGTTTTATCTCATTAAATAATAAAAATATGATATTTGCTGTGACAGGTATTATTGTAATTTTAAGTGTAATTGGAATTAGCAAGCTTGAAGTTGAAAATAGTTTCATAAATTATTTTAATAAAGACACAGAAATTTATAAAGGTATGAAATTAATAGATGAAGAATTGGGTGGAACAACTCCACTGGAGGTTATTTTAAAATTCCCTCAAAAAGAAAAAGAGGAAAAACTTGATGATGATGACGATTTTGATGATTGGGGTGATGAAGAAGACGTAAATGAAGACAGTTACTGGTTTACTAAAGATAAAATAGAAAAAATTACATCAGTTCACAACTATTTAGACGGTCTTCCTCAAATAGGAAAAGTTTTATCTTTTTCATCAATTATAGATATTGCGACACAATTGAATAACGATAAACCACTTGGAACATTGGAAATGGGAGTTCTTTACTCTAAAATTCCCAAAAGTATCAAAACCGAAATAATAGACCCATATATTTCTATAGAAGACAATGAAGCCAGAATAAGTTTAAGAATTATAGATTCTCAAGAAAATTTGAGACGAAATGATTTAATTAACAAAATTAATTTTGATCTTAAAAATAAGCTTGGATTAGATGAAAGTGAATTCAAACTTGCTGGAGTTTTAATTTTATTCAATAATTTGTTACAGAGTTTATTCAAATCTCAAATTTTAACTTTAGGGCTTGTGATGGCTGGAATATTTTCAATGTTTATAGTTTTGTTCAAAAATATTAGATTGTCTTTAATTGGAGTTATTCCTAATTTTATTGCCGCATTCTTTATATTAGGAATAATTGGTCTTCTTGGGATCCCATTAGATATGATGACAATTACTATTGCTGCAATTACTATTGGGATTGCAGTAGATAACAGCATTCACTACATCTATAGATTTAAAGAAGAGTTTAACAAGATAAAAGACTACAACAAAACACTTAAGATTTGTCACGCAACAGTTGGTGTTGCCATACTAAATACTTCTCTAACAATTGTATTTGGTTTTTCTATTTTAGTTTTATCCAAATTTATTCCAACCATTTATTTTGGAATGTTTACTGGACTTGCAATGTTATTAGCAATGATATCTGTTTTAACATTACTTCCTTCATTAATTTTAGTTGTTAAACCTTTTGGTAAATAATTTTAATGTTTGAAACTTTAAAAGATTTTTATCAAGCAACTTCTATTATTGATCTTCTATATTTATTGATAACTATCTTATCACTTATCAAATGTTATAAAAAAGGCTTTGTCTTAAGCATTCTTTCAATGGCAAAATGGTTAATGGCATATGTAATAACTTTAATTCTTTTTCCACGATTAAAACCTTACTTTAAAAATATAATAGATAATGAGTATGTGCTTGATGTTAGTCTTGGTATTGCTATTTTTGTTATTGTAATATTTTTGATTTTATTAGTTAACAAAGGAATAAGTAAAGCAGTTAACTACACCGGTATTGGTGGTCTAGATAGTGCTTTTGGATTCTTTTTTGGATTTATTAGAGCATATATTATTTCTGTTTGCATATTTTCAGGAATTCATATTGTCTACAATTATGATAAGTGGCCTATAAAAGAGGACAAATCATTCATCTTTCCTTATCTTGAAAAAGGTAGTAATTATCTCATAAAAGAATTTCCTAATGAAAAAACATATCAAGAATCTAAAGAAAAAATTGAAGAACTTTAATCCTAAATTGAAAGAGGAATGTGGTGTATTCGGTGTTAGTAATGCTAAAGACGCTTCTGCACTAACTGCTCTTGGTCTTCATGCGCTTCAACACCGAGGTCAAGAAGGTTGTGGAATAGTTACTTTTGATGGAGAAAAATATTACTCAGAAAAAAGATTTGGTTTAGTTGGAGATAACTTTAATAAAGAGAAAGTTTTAAAGAATCTTAAAGGAAATTTTGCAATTGGTCACAACCGATACAGCACAACTGGCGAAAACACTTTAAGAAATATTCAGCCTTTTTTTGCAGATACAAATGCTGGTGGTATTGGGGTCGCGCACAATGGAAATTTGACTAACTCTATATCTCTTAGAAATAAATTAGTTGAAGATGGAGCTATTTTCTACTCAACTTCAGATACAGAAACTATTGTTCAATTAATAGCAAAATCTAAAAGACCAAAAACTATTGACAAAGTTGTTGATGCTATATTTCAAATTCAAGGAGGATATGCATTGGTAATGTTAACTCAAAATTCTTTAATTGGTGTCAGAGACCCATATGGAATAAGACCTTTAGTCATTGGAAAATTAGGTAATAGCTATGTTTTAGCGTCAGAAACTTGTGCTCTAGATATTATAGGTGCAAAATTTGTAAGAGATGTTGAGAATGGTGAAATAGTTTTAATTGAAAATGACAAAATAACTAGTGTTAAACCTTTTCCTGCAAAAAAAGTAAGGCCTTGTGTATTTGAGTATATTTATTTTGCAAGACCAGACAGTATTCTTGATAATAAAACCGCTTATGAACATAGAAAAAATATTGGAGCTGAGCTTGCTAAAGAAAATGATATAGATGCAGATATAGTAGTGCCTGTACCTGACAGTGGAAATGCTGCTGCTCTTGGCTTTGCTCAATATCTAAAAATTAATTATGAACATGGTTTAATTAGGAATCATTATGTAGGAAGAACTTTTATTGAACCTAGCCAGAAAATTAGAAGCTTAGGTGTTAAATTAAAATTAAATGCAAACCAAACAACTATTAAAGATAAAAAAATTATTTTAATAGACGACTCGTTAGTTAGAGGAACCACTTCTCATAAAATTGTTAAGATGCTATATGATGCAGGAGCGAAGGAAGTCCATGTTAAAATAGCGTGTCCAGAAATAAGATATCCAGATTTTTATGGTGTTGACACTCCAACAAAAAAAGAATTGTTAGCGGCTAATAAAACTAATGATGAAATTTGTGAATATATTGGAGCAAAATCTTTGAAATTTTTATCTCTCGAAGGATTATATAAAGCAATTGGTTTTGACAAAAGAAATGAGACCTATCCTCAATTAACTGATCATTATTTTACAGGCGATTATCCAGTTAAGCCAATAGATGAATTAGGAGATAATAAAGTTACTCAATTATCTTTATTAAGTACTGCTTCCAACAATTAGGTATAAAAAGCATAAATTTTATTAATAATTGTCTTTAAATTTAAAATAAAGATATTATTTAAATATTCATGATTAATTCTAAAGAACAAATAATAGAATATTTCAAATCTGGAATAAAAAAGACAAAAGATTTTAAAATTGGAATTGAGCACGAAAAATTTCTTTTTAATAATAAAGATAATAAGCGAGTTAATTATTCAAAAATAAAAGAAATGTTTGCCGCACTAGTAGAGTTTGGCTGGAACCCAATTTTAGAGAAAGAATATGTTATTGGATTAAATAAGGGGGGGAAAAATATTACTCTTGAACCAGGTAATCAAATAGAATTATCAGGAGATAAATTAATCAATATCCATGAAGCTTGTGCAGAATCTCAGGATTATTTGTTTGAATTAAGACAAGTCACTCAAAAATTGGATATTAATATTGTTAGTGCTGGATTTGACCCCATATCAAAATTAAATGAAATTCCAAATAATCCAAAACAACGATATGAGCTAATGACCAAAGATATGCCTTTAGGTGGTGAGCTTAGTTTAGATATGATGTATCGAACTTGTGGAACTCAATTAAATATTGATTACAATTCTGAAGAAGATTTCATCAAAAAATTTAAAATTGTAAATTCGATTGTTCCAATCTCTATTGCTTTATTTGCTAACTCATCAATAGTTGAAAAAAAGAAAAGTAATTATTTATCTTACCGATCAAAAGTTTGGCAAAGCACTTCTAGAGGTGGATTACCAAAATTATTCTTTGAAAATTTAAATTTTGAAAAATATGCTGAGTTTGTAATTAATTTTCCAATTTTATTTATTCAAAATCAAGACACATATATTTCTGGAAAAAAATATACTTTTAAGAACTTTATGGATGGTAAAATTGATGAAATTGGAAACCGATTACCAACTGAAAGTGATTTAACCACACACTTAAGCACAATCTTTACCGAAAATAGATTAAAAAAATATATAGAACTTAGATCTATGGATACTTGTGGTTGGGACTGCCTGTGCTCTGGACCAGCTTTTAACATTGGTATGCTTTACGGTAATCTAGATGAGGTTTATGAAATAATTTCAAATTGGGATAAGGATAAAATTATCAACGCATATCTAGAGGCTCCACAAAAAGGATTTAACACACAGTTAATGGGCAAGGATCTTTTATACTGGGCTGATACTTTGTTAAATTTATCAAAAAAAGGTTTAGAAAATAGAGATATTTTAAATAAACACGGTAAAAATGAAACTGTCTTTCTAAATCACTTACAAAAAGTAATTGAAAATAAAACAACTAACGCAGATCATATGATTAGTAAATTTTCTAAAAATGAAGATTTAAGCGAATTATATGATACATAAAATTGTTGCTGTTCAAGGAAATCATCCCTCTACACTAAACCCTATTTCAGATACTAGTGTTTTTCTTGCAAATGAAATCCAGAATAAAAACTATAAGATATTTTATTACGGTCCTAAAGATTTATCGGTAATTAATTCAAAAGTAATTGCTTCAGGATTTTTTATCAAATTCAATTATTCAAAAAAGAAGTTTTTTAAAATACTTAAGCAGCAAAAATTAGACCTTACAAAATGTAAGTTTATCCTAATTCGTCAAGATCCTCCCTTTAATCTAGAATATATATCAGCAACCTACATGCTAGATACTATAAAAGATAAAGTTAAAATTATTAATAACCCTACTTCAATAAGAAATGTATCTGAAAAACTTTATTCAGTGAGATATCAAAAATATATGCCTAGTACTATTTTTACTCAAAACATGCATGAAATTAAAAATTTTTTTAAAAAACATAAAAAAATAATTATAAAACCTATTCATAGTTATGGTGGAAACGATATTCATCTTTTGAATAAATTTAACTCAAAATTAATTAATCAATTTATTAAAAAACATGATCATATAATGTGTCAAAAATATTTACCTAAAATTAGTGAAGGAGATAAGCGAGTTTTTTTAATTAATGGTAAAGTGTGTGGCGCAATATCAAGAGTTCCTAAAAAAGGATCGTTTCTAAGCAACATGAGTAAAGGTGCTAAACCAATTAATATTAAATTAACAAAAATAGAAAATAAAATATCAAAATTAATTGCTAAAGATTTAAAAAAAGAAAACATCTTTTTTGCAGGAATTGATTTTATTGATCAAAAACTTAATGGAGATATTAATGTTACTTCTCCCACTGGTTTAAAAACTTTATATGATTTATCAGGAATTAATCATGCAAAAACTTTTTGGAGAGAATTAAAAGCATGAAATCATTTTCTGATCAACAAAAAGGGTCTTTATTAGCATTTGTTGCCGTGATGTTTATCACACCTGATAGTTTGTTTATAAGATTATCCAGTGTTGATACTTGGGGTTTAGTTTTTTATCGTGGGGCAATTCCATTTTTTACAGTCTTAATTGGAATGTTAATTATATATAAATTAAATTTTTTTAAGATGCTTTTTACTAGTGGGCGTCATGGATTAATTTATATTATCACCTTCTCTATCACCAATATTACTTTTGTAGTTTCGATCCAAAATACTAATGTTGCAAATACATTGGTTATGATCGCAATGGCCCCTATGCTGTCCGCAATTTTAGGAGCGATTTTTTTAAAAGAAATACCTGATAACAAAACATGGATTGCAATTGCTATTACATTTATGGCGGCTGTGTATATATTTTATGACTCTTTGCAGTTAGGTAGTATTTATGGAGATATTCTAGGCTTTGTTACAGCACTTGGTCTTGCTGTTGGAGCAGTAACGATTAGGTCTGCTAAGAAAAAGAATTTAGTTCCAGCTGCTGTAGTTGGCAAACTATTTGTTGCAATATTTGCAATGTTTTTTATTGAATCTTATGTTTTGGCTGACCTAGACTTATTTATTGTGCCTCTAATGTGTGTGATGTGTGTGGCAATTCCTTTTGTAATGGTAACTATTGCTCCAAGATTTATTCCTGCTGAAGAGGTAAATTTATTCTTTTTATTAGAAACCATTATCGGCCCCTTCTGGGTTTGGATGGTTATTAAAGAACAGCCTAGCATTGAAACCATTCAGGGTGGTGCAGTGATCATATTAACAATCGCAATTCATTCATTTTTTAAGCTTAAAAAATCATAAATCCTTAAATACATTTAACTTGATTTGGCCACAAATCAGAAATAGATGTCGATTCATATGAACAAAATATTAAAAAATTCTTGGGCACTATTTTTGGGTATGGGAGCAATTATGCTCGCCTATGGATTTCAAGGATCATTATTAGGGGTCAGAGCTATTAAAGAAGAATTTAGCTTGACTGCAACTGGTTTCATGATGTCTGGTTATTTTGTTGGTTATTTCATTGGAGCTAAAACTATACCTCAAATTATTTCACGTGTTGGACACATCAGAGTATTTGCTGCATTTGCATCTATTGCATCTTTAGTTGTTTTGGTTCACGCAGTTTTTGTAAATCCTTTTGTGTGGTTTTTATTAAGAATTCTAACAGGAATTAGTATGGTTTCTATTTATACTGTTGCTGAAAGTTGGTTAAACGATAGAGCAAGTAACAAGAATAGAGGAAGTGTTTTATCAATTTATATGGTCATCTTATATGGTGCAATGGGTTTTGGAATGTTTTTTCTTAACTTTAGTAATCCAATAAACTTTGAACCTTTCATTTTGATTTCAGTTATTACTTCAGCTGCTCTAATTCCAATTTTACTTACAAAAAGAAAACCTCCAACATTTAAAAAAATTGAAACAATGTCTTTACAGGAAGCTTATATTTCGTCTCCTTTTGGAATGGTGAGCTCATTTTTTTATGGAACAATTCAATCAGCGTTGTTTACCTTGCTTGCAGTATACGCAACGACAATGAACTTTTCTATTTTTCAAATTTCTTTAGTTACTTTTATGCTTGCAGTATCTGGAGCTATATCGCAGTGGCCTATTGGAAAATTATCTGACATGTTTGATAGAAGAAAGGTTATTATAATTGTAACTTTTGCTGCAGCATTTTTTGCTTTTTGTGCAATTTTATCTTCAAGACAAATGTATTTACCGGGTGATTTAGCAACAAGTAAGTTTTGGTTTTATGTTTTTTTAGTTTTATTTTCTTTTTGTAGTTTGCCAATGTTTTCATTAATTTTAGCTCACACCAATGACTTTATTCCAAAAGAAAAGTTTGTTGCTGCTGGTGCCAGTTTACAGTTTACTTTTGGCATGGGTGCTATGGGTGGCCCTTTTTTATGCTCATTATTTATGGGTTATGTTGGCCCTAATGGTTTCTTTATCTTTTTATTATTCTTTCATATTTTAATTGGAATTTATGGAATTTACAGATCTAGAGTAAGACCTGTTGTTGAAAACCCGGACTCTCAATTTGTTGCCATGCCTCAATCAATTACACCTGCAGGAATTGAACTTAACCCTACAACAGAACCTATAGAAGAACCTGTTAAGCCTACAATAGAAACAGTTGTTGAAGAAAACAAACCTCTTTAAGTATTTAATTTAGTAATGAGGTGGTTTTTTATCATCTTTGATAGCATTTGATCCAATTTCACTCTCTAAATCGTTAATGCTTTTTTTAAAATTCAATATTTCTTTCTTTAATTCTGCAATCTCTTTTTGTTGAGAATAAAGCTCATCACTCATTTGTGAAATTTCATGTTGAAGAAAAGCTACCTGTTCCTCAAGTTTTTTAACTATATTTTCCATACAAAGATCAACTTATAAATATATTATATAATATTATAATAAAGTTTTATGAATAAAGAAAACGCAAGTAAACTGTGGAAAATCATTCAGGAAGCTGGCGATTATTTACGGGAATAGAGGTTCAACCTATCCTGCACTCACCTACACTATTCTACAGTACTTATGCGAATATTAAAAAGTTAGCTTGAAATAAATCCCATAAAGACTCATCAATTTAATTAAAAAACTTGATGTCAAACTCGAAACAAAAGAGATAAATCAAATAGCTATTTTAAAGCAAATAGACTCATGGTTCAGGATTTAAACTTAAATAGCTTGATTATCTAAACTCTATTTAATTGTAAGAACAATTTTACCTTTGGTTCGACCTTCTGCTAGTTTTCCAAAAGCTTCTGAAGCCTGTTCCATTGGATACGTACTATCAATGATAGTCTTAATGGTACCCTGACTAATTAATGTTACAAGTTCTGTTAGCATTGCTCCATCAGGTGACATGAAAAACCATTCAAAGTTTACACCATATTTTTTAGCAAGGTTTTCAGTATCTTGACCCTTAATAGAAATCAGAGTACCTCCCTTTTTTAAAACCTTGAAAGACTTAGCAAGTACATCACCACCGATCATATCAAAGACTAAATCATAATCAGACAATTCATCTTCAAATGACTGAGTGCTATAATCAATTATTAGATCAGCTCCCAAACTTTTAACTAGTTCAGTATTTTTAGAACTTGTAGTCGTTGCAACTGTTGCCCCAAAATGTTTTGCAATTTGGATGGCAAGCGTTCCAACACCACCTGAACCAGCGTGAATCAACACTTTGTCACCTTGCTTAATATTACCTTTCGTAACTAATGCCTGCCATGCTGTCAAACCCGCTAGTGGGACAGATGCCGCGTCTATATGGCTTAGATTTTCTGGTTTAATAGCAAGTTCATTTTCTTGGATACGAGCGAATTCAGCAATAGAGCCAGCGTCTTCTTGATTGGGACGAGCAAACACTTCATCACCAACTTTGACATTAAGTACATCTTTACCAACCTCGACTACTTTGCCTGAAACATCGTAGCCCATAACGTGGGGAAAGCTAAGCTCTAGCATTTCTTTTAGATAACCTGCATGTAGAATATTATCGATCGGATTAATGCTAGCAGCATGCACTTCTACTAGGACAGACTTATCTTGAAGTTTTGGCTTTTCAATATCAATAATTTCAATATTGGCAGTATAATCTTTATAAACGACAGCTTTCATTGTGTATCCTTTTTAATTAAATAATTTTTTAAAATATATCAAAACATAAAGAATGCTATGTAGTATATATTTTATTAAATAACAATCATTCCATCACCTAGACATCTGATTAGAGGTTTGGTAGGTTTTTGAATTATGAAAAAACTTTTAGGGATTATGGTTTTGAGTTTGTTGTTAATTCCTGCTCTAGCTATGTCAGAAATATTTAAAAATGAAGAGGGCAAACCTATTTTAAAAACTAGTTCTATAAGTGGGTTTACACATCATACAAATCATATGGATCATAATGATTACAATTTTCAATATATTAAAGATAAAACAAAAGCTCGAGCTGGAAAATATTTTCAACGTTTTGAACTTAGAGATGGTGATTGTTTTGGAGATGATAATTGGAGCGATTGTGAAAATAACAGAGAAAGAGTTGAGTTTTCAGCAGAACCTCAACAACGTCCTGTAAAGAAACAATGTTATGGATACAGTTTAATGTTATCTAAAGAATTTATTGACACTCATCCAACCAATACTTCACTTGGTCAAATTCAACAAAAAGGAGGCCCAACAGGAACAGCTGAAGGTTTAGCTTCTTTTCCACCTTTAATTCAAATTGATGCATTTTTAGGAGGTTTACATCTTAATTGGCATGTACTTAGTGGTTCAAAAACTAATGTAATTGATAGAGGTTATCACTATGAACTAAAAAGATTAAGAAACATGAAAGAAGTTTGGACAGATATTTCTTTTTGTCTAGATTTTGAAAATAAAAGAATGGATGTATGGATAGACGGTGTTCAGAAAGTTAAAATATTAAAATCTCCAATAAATTTTGTGCCCGAAGAAATTTATTTCAAACATGGTATTTATAGAAGTTTTATAAGCAAATATAAGGAACGTAAGAAAAAAAATAAGATGCCAACTCAAGTTGTTTTCTATGATGAAATAAGAAGAGGTGCCTCAATAGAAGAAGTGGATGTAAATATTAACCCAAAACTTAAGCCTGTTGATTGATAGATTTAATACGAAAAAACTTTTAGGGATCGTGGTTCTGGGTTTGATATTAAGCGGTAATGCTTATTCTGAAACAAAGTTTTCTAAAATTAAAAAAGCATTAAAAGAAGACCGTTATGGACTGGCCATACCTGAAAATTTTCATTCATTAAACTCTCCAAAAGCTAAAAATCCAGTGTCTGTAAGTGATTTTGCAATTATAGGTAAAAAATCAATTAGGTTTGAGTCTAATCATGGTGAATGTGGTTTTGAATCAAATTGGAGTGATTGTGAAAATGATAGAGAAAGAACAGAACTTTATTATAAAACAAAATCTCCAAAAAAAGAAATATGGTATAGATTTTATATTTATTTACCAAAAGATTATAATTCAGTTGCTCCTGCAAAAATGTCTCTCATTCAATTTAGTATTGTAGATCCATTTGCAGTATTAGTTATGTTTAACCAAACTCATGCAGGGTTAACATTTAATAGACACTTTGCTGTCCATGGAGATCCTAATGAAAATGCTTATATAGTATTAAAGCCTAATGAAGAGTTATTTGGTAGTTGGACTGAAATTATTTTTAATAGTAACTGGCATCCAGATCCTGTTAAAGGATTTATGAAGGTATGGATTGATGGAAAACTAAAAGTTGATTTTAAAGGCCGTTCTTATGGAAAAGGAAAAAAATTTAGTTTAAGATATGGATTATACTCATCCTATTTAAAAAATTACAGACTTACCCAAGGTAAAGAAATTCACCCCCAGAGAATTATTTATTTTGATGGTGTAAAGGCAGAAAAAACATGTAATAAACTTTTAAATAAGGAGATCTGTCAATCTCTAACTTCACAAACTGTTTCGAAATATATAAAATTTGAGCATGATGGAAATAATAAAAAGCTATATGATAGAGCACTTTTAATTATTGATCCATCAAGTTTTAGATAAGGTATTACATTTATGAAAAAACTTTTAGTGATTATTATTTTGGGTTTGTTGTTGAGTGGTAATGCAATTGCAAAACAATTAAGTAAATCTCCCTTTATACCAGATGATGTTTATGATCAATTCAGTCAATTGTCTAAAGAACATAAGATTAAATTTTGTGGCTTTAAAAATTATAAACCAAAAAATAACATAATTAATAAAGAACTCCCTCCAAGAATTTATGGTTATAATTCAAGAATGGATAATGATAAAAATGTAGAAGGTATTTATGCTAGAGATGTTTTTAGAGCATACACACACGCTGTTAATTTTGTGATGGTAAATGAAGACGATGAAATAAAAGAAGTTCTTTTTAATAAACTTTATATGTGGGCAAAAAATAAGGCTCTTACTAAAACAAAACAATGTTATAGGAATTCAGCTAAAA
>Ga0209041_1001713_pt1 | contig 12802 bp, 13 predicted proteins | sample SaaInlV_100m_DNA_4_FD_184647 | JGI IMG/M metagenome (GOLD analysis project Ga0209041, IMG submission 184647) | Marine microbial communities from expanding oxygen minimum zones in the Saanich Inlet - SI037_S2LV_100m_DNA (SPAdes) (version 2) | ecosystem: Environmental > Aquatic > Marine >... | reverse complement strand
ACGGATTATATTTACGATTTTTTTTCATTACTTCTATGTTTAATTTTGACTCACTAAACCCCTTACATTTGTCATCCCGGACTTGATCCGGGATCCAGACAACGTTCTGGATGGGAGCAGGAATTCGTAGTAATACCCCTGGTTTCCCGGGTTTGCGGGAATGACAGCAATGACAGCATAGTACCTGTTTGTTCCGTCCCTGGTTTCCCGCGTTTGCGTGAATGACACTTTTTTTGGACTTTTTACAAGAATATCGGCTTTATATTCTCAGCAATAACGCTCAACTCCGACTATCTGCTCATCGGAGTAACGGTCACCATGCGCAAATCCGACAGGCAAAATTCGTTCAATTTCCGCTCGGTCTTCGTCATTGAAATTAATTTCAGCAGCGCCTACCCATTCTTGCAGATGCGCAGCGCTTCGTGTTCCGGGAATGGGCAGCAGATGCTCTCCCTGCTCCAGAACCCAGGCCAGAGCGGCTTTGGTTGTGCTCCAGCCGCGGGAATGCGCAAAGTCACGGAAAGCGGAAATCAATTTGCAGTTGACAGAAAAATTTGGCTCCATAAAGCGTGGCATGTTCTTGCGGAAATCAGTTTCCTCGAAATTCTCCAGAACCGGAAAAGTATCACTTAACATACCACGAGCCAGTGGTGAGAAAGGCACAAACGTTACTCCGAGTTCACGGCAGGTCTGCAGCATTCCCAATTCAGGATAGCGCGTCCAGAGCGAATATTCATTTTGTACCGCCGTTACCGGATGCACCGCGTGTGCTCGACGTAGTGAAGACGGCGCAATTTCCGAAAAACCAAAACCGCCGATTTTACCTTCGTTTTTAAATTTGGCCAGAGTCGCCGCAACGTCTTCAATCTCAATCGACCAGTCCCGACGGTGAATATAGTAAAGTTCCACATGCTCAACCCGGAGCCGTTTCAGCGAACCTTCGAGTGCTTTGCGTAATGCCGCTTCCGAATTATCATTCTCGCCCCGATTTCCTCCAACAACGATTCCGCCTTTGGTTGCAATACTGAAACGGTGACCCCGGCTTTGCTGGTATTCTCCGATCAATTCTTCGGACAAACCTTTGCCGTACATTTCTGCAGTGTCCAGAAAAGTAATGCCATGATCCCTAGCCGTGTCAAGACATTCAAAGCTTTCTGCTTTATTGGTCGAACCGAAAAATCCTGTAAAGCTCATACATCCCAGGCCAATCACTGAGACCTCAGGGCCATCGAGGCCGAGTTTTCGTGTTTTCATTTATTTGTCCATATAATTAGGCAGATTAAAGCGGTTGATAATTATTTCTGATAATTCTCTTTCCACTCTCCGTAGGTCATACCATAGACAATTTCTTTGGCAGAATCAACAGTGATCTCCTCGCCTCGCTCCTCTGCCTCAGCTGTAAACCACTTGGCCAGACAGTTACGGCAGAAACCAGAAAGATTCATTAAATCAATATTTTGCACGTCTTTACGCGAATCAAGATGACTCAGCAACCTGCGGAAAACGGCGGCTTCGATTTCTGTGCGTGTTTCTGTTTTCATTTATTTCCTTTAATATTGTATTTAGTTGATTATTTTGGTTCAATAAAATTTATTATTTTGTCATCCGGACTTGATTCTGGTTCCAGCAAGGGGCCAACTTGGGGTCATATTTTTAATCGTCACCCCTGTATTCTCGCTCTCCGATCAAGGCGCTTTTCCGCTTTTTCCTGACTGACATCACAGGCTTCACGGATAGTATCCAACTGGCTGTCATATTCAACAAGACAGAAAACAAACTCCTTGCCTTTCCGAAGACGATATTTGACAATATGAATTTCACGTTTGAGGTTTTGATATGGTTTCTGTCCTGGACGTGACTCGACCTCGCTCTGCTTTTCAAGAACTTCCCAGCCTTGACGCTTCAACTCTAACACATTCCGGATTTCGACGGACTTGTTTGCAAAAACGAAATTCAGCTCAGTCCAGTTAAAAATCAGCAAACAGAAGATTACTGTCGGTAGCAGCTTTTTCATATTTATATCCTTTCTGTCAATTGACAGTTGATCCAGTAAAAAAGCATCAACCTTTTCCTCCGTTAATCAGTAGGCGCGTGCCTGTCGTAGCCACTTTGCAGTTCTGTACGCAAAAATTCACCGTAAATTATACTATCGAACTGCTGTGGATTTTCTGGAGTGATACAGCTTGCGAGCGCTGACACTGTTGAGTTAATATTGGGTTCAAAGAAAAAAGGACAGGAAAAACGTTCTTTCCCGGAACTGTTAATTACACGATGCGGAGTAGAAATAAATAATCCATTGCTCCAGCGATGCAGCATATCACCAAAGTTCATTACGAACGAATCCTTCATAAATGGTGCATCAATCCAATTACCCAGAGAATTTCTTAGCTGCAAGCCTCCAGTTTCATCCTGGGCTAGAATTGTTATACAGCCAAAATCTCTGTGCGGTGCAGAACCGTATAGATCGCCCGGCGAATCAGGAGACTGTGGGGGATAGTGCAATAAGCGCAGAAATGTTGTGGGCGGCGCAAACTCTGCTGCAAAAGCTTCTACATCAGTTCTTAAGGCTAAAGCAATTGTACGGCATATATTGTGGCAGAGATGAGTAAGTTCATCAAAGTAAGAAATCAGTGTCTTGCGAAACTGAGGTAATTCCTCTGGCCACTGGTTTGGCCCTGCCAGATAGTCTCCCATTTGCACTGCGGGATCATTCAGATCTGCCTCTCTCATCATAATGAATGACTCACTCTGGTTGGGCTTTGTAACCACTGCAAGTTTGGAATTCTTGTCAGTTGAAGTGTTGATTGGTATAAATCCACGATGTAATTCATTTAGTTCGATTTTCATCTTAGCCTCTACAGGAAGCGAATGGAATTCAACAGATTTTTGAAAAAGATTTTTGATCAGCAATGGGTCTACACCGTGATTGACAATGTATGCGAAACCAGCCGTACTGTATGCTTTTCGTATCTGCAGAACGATTGACTCGATTTCAGGCCCATCAATTTGATCGATTTCAGCTATATCGATTATCGGAATTTGATCAAACGATTTCATACACTCAATTAGAAAATGATGGTCTAGTAAAAGTCTAAATTACAAAATTTGTCATTACGACTATAGGGAGAAATCTTAATAATATTAGAGTGATATTTTAGAAAGTATTTCTTGATTCGTAAGCAATGACACTGTATTAGGGATTTTTTCGGGTTAGTCATTGATTATTAACATGTGGTCTTAGTCTAAAGATTTTTCCACTGTCAGTTGAAAAATACAGCCAACCTTGAGGACTTTCTACCAGTGCGCGGATGCGTTCACCAAGTCCTTCCAGTAGTCTTTCTTCGGCAACTGCTTTTCCGTCGTTGTCAATTTCTACACGATTCAGGTGAGTCAACTTTAAGGCACCCGCAAACAAATTTCCTTTCCAGGCAGGAAAGGCTTTTCCGGAATAGACAATCAAACTCCCAGGTGCAATTGAGGGGACATAGAACTTAATCGGCTTTTCCATGCCTTCTTTTTCGGTACCTTCTCCAACTTGAACAGGACCCCAGTATTCCTTGCCGTAGGAAATAACAGGCCAACCGTAGTTACGTCCACGCAGGATTAGATTTATTTCATCACCTCCGCGTGGACCATGTTCAATTGACCATAGACGCTGGTGTTTTTTGTCATAGAACATTCCCTGCGGATTGCGGTGTCCATAACTCCAGATTTCCGGCAGGGCGTTTTTCTGCTGCACAAATGGATTATTTTCAGGCACACTACCGTCTAGAGTTAAACGTAGAATCGAGCCTGCGTGAGTGGATAAATCCTGACCATTGGGACGTACTCCGCGATCACCAACCGAGAAAAAAAGATGCCCTGTTCCATCAAAGGTAATGCGGCTACCGAAATGTCTGCCGGTAGTGCTGGCGGAACGTGTAATCAGCAGATCCTGCAATGTAACAAGACGCTTAGCTTTCAGTTTGGCACGAGCCAGTGTGGTAACGCCTTTGCCTTGCTGTGCTTTGCTGTAGCTAAAATAAATCCAGCCTCGCTGTGAATAACCCGGAGGAACCGCAACATCCAGCAAACCGCCCTGTCCGGAATGCATCACTTTCGGTCCGCCTGTGATTCTGGTAATCACACCGCTTACTGTATCCAGAATTCCAATCTTTCCGTTTCGTTCAGTCAACAAAATCTGTTCCGGACCGATAAAGGCCATACCCCACGGAACCCCGAGTCCATCCGCAACTTTATTTAACTGGAAAGGCACGCCCTTGCTGCTTTTCAGCAAAAGTGTTTCAGCCATTACAGACTGACTCAGCCAACAAAACGCTAAGAGCAGTCCCAGAAATTTTACCAGTTGCCGGACAAAATAATTTTGTTTTGCATGAGGCTGTCTGCAACGTGGTTTCAGCCTATTTTCTTGGAATACGCCCCAGCAGATAAAACTCATCATTTGGCCTCATACTTGTTAAATTCGCCATACGATTTGATAACGCAAAGAAAGCGGAAATTGCGCCGGTGTCCCAGATTTCATCTTCAGAAAATCCGTGCTTTCGCATTTCCTCAAAATCCGCATCATTGATTTCAGCAGAACTCAGAGTGACTTTGACGGCGAAATCGAGCATTGCTTTCTGCTTTGGAGTGATGTCGGACTTACGGTAATTTGTGGCAAGTTGATCTGCGAGATTTGGACTTTTTTCACGAATACGTACAATGGCTCCGTGAGCAACAACACAGTAGGTACATTGATTGAGACCTGAAGTTGCCACCACAATCATTTCGCGTTCACCCTTGGTGAGGCCGCCTTCTTTTTCCATCAAGGCATCATGATAGGCGAAAAATGCCCTGAATTCATCCGGACGCTGAGCCAGCACGAGGAAGACGTTTGGTACAAATCCGGATTTTTCCTGAACGGCGATGATTCTTTCATGGATGTCTTCCGGTAAATCTTTGAGTTCAGGAACTGGAAAACGGCTGATTGGTTTTGCTGACATGTGCTTTGCTTTCTTCTGGAGGTTAGATGAACAACGATTGCTGATCTTCGGGAACAAGTGAGCTGTTCAGGAAAATCACTTTAGCTCCTCAGCTTAACCGGAATTTATTCTGCATGAAAGCTAAAAACAGCTTGTCCAATTTATGCTTTGTTACGGTTGCGTAATGCAGTTTGAATAGAAAGATAACCCGTGAGGATACCATCTTCGTAGTTGAAAAGGGAGTCGGTGGAGAGTTCTGGAAAATCCTGGGGGTTACGGATGTCTTCCGGAGTTGCGTCTGGAATAATTTCGCGGGCAACTCTGAGAACTTTGGTCAGTTGATGCTCGACCATTTCCTCAAGCAGTTGAGTTAATGATGAATTATCATGCGGCATTTCACTTTTAGTAGACAGCTAATCCTCCATACCGTCTCTGGTCATCAAGCGCAGTTTGGCGCGTAACTTGAGGATTGTTTTTGTTCTTATTTGCGATACCCGCGATTCAATAACTCCGAGGATTTCGCCGATTTCCTTCAGGTTCATTTCTTCCTGATAATACAGTGAAAGTACCAATTGTTCGCGTTCCTCAAGTTCAGCAACCGCATCTGCGAGTTTGTTCTTCATCTGCTGCATCGAAAGCAGAACGAATGGATCCTTCTCTCCAGGTTTGGCGAGAATATCCAGTAAACTTACGCTGTCTTCCTGGTTGGAATGTGCTTTAAATTCTTCTACGGAAATTAAAGGTGTCGGGCTCGCTTTGAGAATAAATTCATGATACTCCTCCAAATTCATTTCCAGATGATCCGCCATTTCCTGGTCACTCGGCTCACGTCCATATTCAATGGTCTGGCTACGCCACGCTTTGCCCCACTCATTGGTGGCAGCACGCACTGAACGAGGCACCCAGTCCATGGATCGCAATTCATCAAGGATTGCACCCTTGATGCGAAATTCAGCGTATGTTTTAAATTTAACATCCCGGGTTGGATCAAACTTGTCAACTGCGTCCAGGAGTCCGATCATACCGACTTGATACAGCTCTTGATGGTCCACTCCCGGAGGAAAGCGGGCGGCCATTCTGGTTACCACACGTTTAACCAAAGGGGCATGTTTAATGAGCAGATCTTCTCTACTCTGCTGAGTTTTTTCGTTGTAGGGGTTTTTAGTAGTGGGCATGTTTTCTACTCATTACTCATGTTCCGGAAATGTTCAGTAGTAAATCGACCAAACGTTCCCTTGAGGCGATCTCAAGATCTTCAGGAACTTTCTGTCCTAACGTCAAAAAGGAGAGCGGTTTTTTGAAACGAATAGCATGGTTGAAGAGAGAACCGTAAGTGGCGCTTTCGTCTAGTTTTGTGAAGATAATACTGTCTATCGGCATGCAGCCGAATTTCCTTGTGACTTCATTCATGTCAACGTCTTTGCTTGTCGCGCTAAGTACGAGTGAGTTATGGATACGTCCGCGTTCGTCAAAAATTTCACGCATTTCAAACAATTGAGCGTCATTACGTTGAGAACAACCGTCTGTATCAATGATGATTGAATCATAATCTTCATATTTGCTGATTAGACGATTCAGTTCTGCTTTATCTTTTACAACACTGAATGGGGCTTTTATCATTTTGGCAAAAGAACGTAATTGTTCCGCAGAGGAACGTTGGCTCGTATCAACAGAAATCAGTGCTACTTTTCGTTTGTATTTCCGCATTTGCTCAGCAGCGATTTTGGCGACAGTTGTTGTTTTACCGACACCGGTTGGTCCGAGCAATGCTACTATTCTTTGCGAAGGTTTAAGACCCTCAAGACCTCTGGTTATTTTAATTATTTTCATCAACATCCGGGCCAGGAAAATTTTCACGTAAGCGAAATTTTCAAGATCTTCTTCAGTCATGTTACGCTGAGCTTCCATAACCAGCCGCCGGGCGAACTTTTCTTCTAAACCACTGAATTTCATTTGCTGATATAACAGCAGCAGATTTTCCGGCAGATCCGGATCACTGAGGTTACCCGTCCGTGAAGCTAAAACATGCAGCATGTGCCGCATTTCTCCAAGCTCGTGTTTCAACTCACCGACCAGATGATCGTCAAAAGCATTTGTCTGTGAAGTCAAATCTCCTAAAGTCAGTCGAATTCCCTGCAGCTCTTTTTGTATCGGCAGCATCATGTTACGTGTTTGATCTGTAACCGAAAGTGTGGAATTTTTCTGAGGTCTCATGAATGTATCAGCCAGTGCGTTTTCTACAGTATCTGCACCGCCGCTGTATGCTTCAAGTGCTTTTGTGGCCGGTACTTTTGAGACAGCACTGTTTTTTTTCTTTTCACCTGGTGCAGCAGTTACCTCCAACATTGTTTTACCGAACATTCCAAAAGCACCTTTGCCTTCTTTTACCTGACGGGTAGAAACGATCAGTGCGTCTGGACCCAGATCACGCTTGATGAATTTCAAAGCTTCTTTGATATTATTGACACGGTAGCGCTTGAGATTCATAAGTTTGCTTTTTAACAGATTTTGGTTTTGAGTCTTGAGTTGATTTTTCTACAAAGCAAAACTCAATATTTTTTCGCTTAACCGCTTAATTCAACTACACCGAGTGCTTCAATACGGACATCCTGTGCTACCTCGTTATGTGAAAGTACCACAAGATTAGGAATAAAACGCTCCACCAGCTTTTTAACATGCGGACGAATCAGCGGTGAACAAAGCAAAAGCGGCTGATAATTGTTGATCGTAAATTGCTCCATCATCCCGTCGATTCCATTTATGATCGCCTGTGCCATGTTAGGATTCAAGCCAAGATATGCACCTTGACCAGAATCCTGGATTGCTGTGGCAATTTGATTCTCCAAATCCTGATTCATTGTAATCAGGGGCAGCATCCCGTCCGGTGTTTGATATTGTCTGGTGATCTGTCGTGAAAGACTCTGACGAACGTGTTCTGTGAGCAAATCAGGATCTTTGGTGATTGGAGCAACATCTGCCAGTGTCTCAAGAATCGTATGCAGGTCACGGATAGATACGAGTTCTTTAAGTAAATTTTGCAGAACTTTTTGCACAACACCTAATGATAACAGTGATGGGATCAATTCTTCAACAACTTTTGGTTCGGATTTGGCGTGAGAGTCAATAAGTTTTTGAGTCTCCTGACGTCCGATAAATTCAAATGCATGATTTTTCAGGACTTCTGTCAGATGTGTAGCCAAAACAGTAGGTAGGTCAACAACTGTATATCCGGCAAATTGAGCGCGTTCCTCATCTTCCTCCGCAATCCAGATTGCCGGAAGTCCAAATGCCGGTTCAACTGTGTCAACGCCAGGAATCTCTTCATCCACATCTCCGGTCTTCATGGCAAGGTGGTGGCCCATCATCAGTTCATTACGGGCAATCTCAATACCTTTGATGGTAATTGAATATTCACCAGGAGAGAGTTCAAGATTGTCCTTGATGTGCAGTGGAGGGACGATGTATCCGTAATCAATGGCAATTTGACGACGGATAGCCTTGATCCGTTTCAGCAGTTCACCATCCTGTTCTTCATCCACCAGCGGTATCATTCCGTAACCCAATTCCAGCCCAAGAATGTCAATCGTGAGTAGCGATTCAATATCTTCCGGTTCTTCACTCATTTCTTTTTGTAGACGTGCCTGTTCTTCCTGGTGTTCGTCAGTGGCAATATTCAGATTGGAACGTTTACTCGTTTGCGCCAACGTGAAAGTAGCAAGTGCCAACAGTAAAAACGGAACCACCGGCATGCCCGGGATTAATGAAAAAGTAACAAGAACTGCAGAAACTACATACAATGCCTGAACATTACTGAAAATTTGTTTTTGTAAATCAACAGAAATTTTATTTTCGCCGGAAGCTTTGGTAACGGCAATACCTGCGGCGATTGAAATTATCAGCGCGGGTATTTGCGAGACGAGTCCATCACCAATGGTTAAAGTCGCATAAGCATCAAAAGCATCTCCGGCAGACATATCGTACTGAGTGATTCCTACCAGCAGTCCGCCTAAGATATTAATTGAAGTGATAATTAAACCTGCAATTGTGTCACCGCGTACAAATTTGCTGGCACCGTCAAGTGATCCAAAATAATCCGATTCACGCTGAATGGTTGAACGCCGATGACGGGCTTCGTCTTCATCAATCAGCCCCGCGTTTAAATCAGCGTCAATTGCCATCTGTTTTCCAGGCATGGCATCCAAAGTAAAACGTGCAGCAACCTCAGCGATACGTCCTGTACCTTTGGTGATGACAACAAAATTGATGATAACCAGAATCAGGAAGATGATGATACCGACAATCTGATTTCCGCCGACTACAAACTCGCCAAAAGAATTAATAATCGATCCTGCTGCGCCTGGTCCTTGATGACCTTCCAGTAAAATAAGTCTAGTGGAGGCAACATTAAGAGAAAGCCGGAAAATCGTGGCAATGAGCAGTACTGAAGGGAAGGAGGAGAACTCGAGTGAACTTTCCGAAAATAAAGCAACAAAAAGAATCAGTACTCCTACTGTGATGCTTAATGCAAGGAGTAGATCGAGAACTATTAGTGGAAGGGGAACCACCATGATCAGCAGAATTGACATCACGCCTATGGCGAGAACAATGTCAGCTTTACTGATTATATTATTTAAAGGTATACTTGCTGCGGCCACTGGTCATCCATTACCAAAAGGTCGTTAAAAATATCCGCATTTCAAAAACGAAACGCACGGGTCTGCCTGTTGCAAATAATGCTCCAAAAACAAAATTTGGAAAATATTCCAGCGATCCTGTGAGGATTTGTTTTGAAAGGGGCAGGACTGCGAAAAAATTATCTCTTGCGGAGTCTGTAAACAAAGGCCAGTATTTCCGCAATTGCTTTGTAAAATCTTTCCGGAATGTCTTCACCGATTTCTACGTTTGCATATAAATCACGTGCCAATTCTGGTCGTTCGAGGATGGGCACATTATTTTCTCTGGCAATTGTACGCATCCGCAGGGCCATGTGATCCGCACCTTTTGCGGTAACTTCAGGAGCAGACATCGCATCACGGTCATAAAGCACAGCAACTGAGAAGTGAGTTGGATTGACGATCAGCGCGTCCGCTTTCGGCACTTCCTGCATCATCCGCGCGTTTGACATTTCGCGTTGAATCTGGCGAATTCTGGCTTTAAGCTGGGGGTCACCTTCCGTTTGTTTAGTCTCTTCCTTGACTTCCTGTTTGGTCATCATCATTTGCTGTTCATGATGCCAGCGTTGATAAAAATAATCAAAAATTGCAATTGCCGCAAGCGCTAACACGATCTTTCCAGCAACTTCGGCAACCACAGTAAAATTGTATTTCAGAATTGCCTCCGGAGTTGAAATAGAAAGTCCGTTCAATTCTGAGATTTTATCTATGTAAGTTAAATAACCGACAAAGCCAACAATAATCAGTTTTGCCATACTCTTGAGAAAATCGGCAAGAGACTGTGATGAAAAAAGACGTTTGATTCCAGTTAAGGGACTTAATTTGCTGAATTTAGGTGCAATGGCTTTAAAAGTGATCTGCACACCAACCTGTAAAACAGAAGCAAAAATAGCGATAAAAACAATAGCCGCAATGAATGGTGCGAAGGCAGGGAGTATGGTGGTGACAATTTCTCCTGATAAAGTATAAATACTGTTGATGGACAACTCATCAGGAGATGCCACCTGTCGGAACATTCTTGTCATGAGTTCCCGAAATGAATCGAGGATAAGAGGACTTGTCGCCACTAAGGTGAGTACAATTCCTGCCAGCAAAGCCGCAGAGGAGAGTTCCTTGCTGAAGGCAACTTGCCCTTCTTCTCGTGACTCCCTGCGTTTTTTCTCCGTTGGTGCTTCAGTTTTTTCCTGACCTTGTTGTTCTGCCATTGATTTTCAAGAAAAAAGTGCTTTAAGTATTGGGTTTATCGCAAAATGCGGATGAGTGCTGATGATCTACCTGCTCTTCAAGCTAAGTTTTCATTTTTCAAATAGTTAGCTAGATCCGCCTAATAGTTTAAGCACACTAAATAATTGTGAGTCAAACATCTCAAACATCTTGTGTACCGCTTGTCCATAAAAAGGCATACCGAAAAACAGAAACAAAAATCCGAGTAATAAGGTCAGTGGAAAACCAACTACGAAAACCTGAATTTGCGGAACTGAACGTGCCAGTAGTCCGACAATAGCGTTAGCGAGAAAAAGAGCAACAATCAGTGGCGCACCTATTTGTAAGCCAATGACAAATATACTTGCGGAAAGTTCTGTCAGTTTTTCAACCAAAGGCTGGCTGATTCTCGCACCGCCTGGAGGCAGAACAGAGTAGCTTCTGACAAGAGCCTGAATGACAATCAGGTGTCCGTCCATGGCCAGGAAAATGAGTGTCGCGGTCGTACTTTCAAATCTTCCCACCAGAGAAACCTGCTGCTGTGATTGCGGATCAAAGACGTTGGCCATCCCGAGTCCCATTTGAAAGCCGATGACTGTTCCGGCGAATTCGACTGCAGAAAATAAAAAACGACCGATCATACCGAGTACCAAGCCAATCAGCAGTTCACTCGCGATCAGCACAAGATAATGGTCCGGACGATCAGGAAAAACTTGTATCTCAGGTATGAAAGGGTAGAGAATCAGCGTCAGCATCAGACTCAACACAATCTTTACTTGAGGTGGCGAAACTGAACTGCCGAAGATAGGCGCAGTTGAGATTATTCCGCTGACACGAACCAGTACCAAAATAAAGGCCAGTAACTGGCCGGCGTCATAATTCAGCAGATTGGCCATACTGCTCCGGAATTAAAAACTGTAAATTCAGGCACTGTTTTTCGTAACTGGTTTTAATCAACACACTTAATGCAACTGGAGTCGGTAACTGTGAATGCCTTTGAAATGTTAGCTTAAGGCTGCATCTAATCTAACTCACGGTTTCCGGAGTGAGGCTCAATAATTATTCGTCACTTAAAACTTGACTGGAGTAGTCTGCACGGGAAAAAGCATTTTGCGCAAGCCGACTGCGTTCTTCAGTTGACTGGCAATTGATACACATACGGGTCAAAGGTACTGCCAGCAGTCTTTTTTTGGAAATGTCTTCACCACACTCCTCACAGTAACCGAAGTCATCGGACTCCATGCGTTGAAGAGCATTTTCAATTCCTTTAAGTCTAGCTTGTTCCCGATCTTGTAGTAATAGGTCTAACTCACGTTCCTGTTCTTCTACAGAAGAATCAATAGCGTCACCGATATCACTGTTTATTTTGTTTTTTCCTGTTTTTTCCCGAATGTCCCCGAGAAGCGCCGCCTTTTCTTCCAATAACAGGCGTTTTATTTCTTCCATGATTACTTGTCTTTCTTATATTTTTTGTTTTTTTGTCAGCCAACTTTTTTATTGGCATAGACAAATTTAAGCAAATTCCAACTGCAAAATCAAATCCAATCACACTTTTTATCAAATATAAAGCAAAAGATTGTTTTGAAGAAAGCAAAAGCGGCCTAAATATCTTTCTGTTTTTATATAATTCAGAAAGCTGATCAGCTTTTGAGTACACTCATCAGCGTCTAAAATATTCTTTAGTATTGCGCTTGCGCCGGTAGAAAATCTTGGCATAATAAAGCCTGCTCTGTTTTGAGAAGTATAGCAAAATAAAAACTAATAATAATGAGAAACTGTACAAAAAAATGAGAAGGCTGGAAGAAAACTGTAATATTTGCGGGAAGGCGGTTTCACGCTTTCAGGCATTTAAAATGATTTGCATACACTGCAAAGAAGTCGTCTGCCGCCAGTGTCAGGTGGATGTGCCAAACGCAAAACCTCAATGGATAATTTGTCGAAAATGCGAAGGAGCAATCAACTGAT
>Ga0209041_1001704_pt1 | contig 12854 bp, 11 predicted proteins | sample SaaInlV_100m_DNA_4_FD_184647 | JGI IMG/M metagenome (GOLD analysis project Ga0209041, IMG submission 184647) | Marine microbial communities from expanding oxygen minimum zones in the Saanich Inlet - SI037_S2LV_100m_DNA (SPAdes) (version 2) | ecosystem: Environmental > Aquatic > Marine >... | reverse complement strand
ATTGGTATAAAAAATTGCGGGCGAACTACATACATTTTCTCAAATTTATGAGAAACATCAACGATACCTGTATTGTAGAGTTCATTATCTGATTCCAATAAAGACACTAATACTGCATATTCGCAATTCTTTTCTTTACGGTCTTTATCTAATTTTGCAAAAAAATCTTCATTTTTCTTCTTCGTAGCAGTTTCATCATTTTCATTCTTCATTTCAAACATGATAGAGATAATTTCATTATCTGCTTCAGTTTCTTTGTAAATATAGTCGCCCTTAGTACCTCCTTTTGAATCATTGTCTTTTTCAAAATAAGCATTTTGAAAAGCAGTTGCGCGAAGTTTACTGAATTCAATCTCACAATGCTGCTCCAATGTTTCACCAACCATTTTTGTTGAAAGTTTCTGTTTAAAGTCTTTCAGACGATCAATTTCATCATCTCTCATTTTTATAGTTGCATCTTTTACGGTAAGCTCATTGGTAAACTGCTCTTTGATCGATTTTTCAAGTAACTCTGTTTCAGTTTTTTTTATTTTTAAATCATTAGCAAGGTCGTCACGCTCTTTTTCTATTTCTTTTACAGCTACTGAAACTTCAAGTTTTTTTTCTATTTCTGCATTCTGAATTTTTGATTTCATTTCAGCAAGTTCGGCATCACTTTTAGCTTTTAATTCAGTTAGTTGTTTATCTTTTTTTGCTATTTCTTCTTGTGAAGAATTTTTAATATTAGCTTCTGCAAGTTTAACTGCGCTATCTTTTTCTTTTTCTGCAATGCCTAGTCGATTTGCTAGCTCTTCTTCAAATTGATGGTCACGAACTTGTTTAAGGATGTCAGCGAAGCCAGCTTCATCCACTTTAAAAGTCTTTTTACACTTTGGGCAAATAATTTCATTCATATTTTTATTCCTTTACTTTTTTTCTATCAACTACAATAATAATAATCAATAAATTATTATCTTACTCTGTTAAATAAACCATCTCTCTCCAGACTTCATAGATCATAACCATGGCAAAGGTATCAAGTTCGCAATACTTCAATAAACTATTGGTTAGTTCTTCACGTTCATAATCACCCATCTGTTCAAATTGCATTCGAGCATACGCCGTCATTGCAGCGCCACCATCTTTAAGTTCATTATTATCATTTAATAAATCATCACATTTATCAGCATCTTGAAACATCAATGGTAATAACTTATATGGGTCTTTAACCGTACCGTCTTCAAACTTAAACCAAGTCCAATCTTTAAAGTTCTTACTTGAGATTTCATCAGTTCCATAAATTGGCTTTGAGTATTTCTCTTTAAGATAATCTGAACTATTGAGTGTTGCAGGTAGTACTTGCTTGATTGAGTTAGAGCCGCCAGTCATCGGGTTGTAGTAATAGTCTTTCACTACTTCTAGCATATCAACCATATTGCGCTCACCACACCACTTTTCCACACTGTCTTTTTTAGACTTAGTAATACTTTTAATAAAATTACATAGCTCATCCTTATCTTTAACATCTGCTTGCTCAGATTGTAATTGCACGTAAATCATATTAAGGTATGTATTCTCATGATTAGAATACTTAAAGATAGTGCCCTGGTCTTTATCGAGTTGTTCTTTTAGTTGACGAACAAACTCGTAGTTAGGGAAGATGCCACGTTCAGTATTAATGTATTCTCCTTTGTGTTCAATCCTTCCATCTCCATAAACAATATGATGTGAGAATTGAAATGCAATACCTTCATAAGGTCGCCTGCCTTGGTTAAATGGAATTGCCATTGCTGTGGTTTCAAAGTCAATGAAGTGTAGTGGAAATATCCAACTGTCCATTTCTTTTTTTAATCCACTTTTATCTAGCCAAACAGATTCATCATTATTTTTAACCTTTTCAATTTGCAACCATTGCCTTGCTTTTGTAGGTGATTCATCAGGCTTAATATCTTCTTCGTAAATATCTGAGAACTTAATTTTTCCTTCTTGGATGAACTTATCTTTAGCACGAAAGTTCCAGAGATTAAGCACATTAGGTTTTTCAAAATCTTTATCAGGCCAGTTTAATTGTTGCTTCCAGCATTCATGATAGCCACTAATTTTTCCACTATCTAAATCTTTTTGCGATGCCTTAAATTCGCAATTACCGCACTCTTTGCTTAAAATCGGCTTAATCTTAATATCTTTATCGTAAGATTTGGCATACTCATTAATTCTTTTTTTAAAACTAACACCGCGTTCATCTTCACCAGCCTCAGTATCAAAGATTAAGTCGCAGTATTCATCAACGGGGACTTTATATAATAGTTCTTTTGATAAATCCTCATCATTAAGCGATGATGAAACTTTAATTCCTTTACGTCTATTCTTATCTTCGACAATTTGAAATTTCTGATTAAGTCCACTGGTTGGCGCTGTTGAGTTTTTATTTACCAAGTACAGATAAGCAGTAACAACTGATTCTGGAAATGCACAGCGAACTACATATCTTTGAAAGGCAATATCAAACAAATATGGCTTCCATTTTGCAAGTACTTTCTTGCCGTTCTTGGTTAAAAATGAATTATCAGTCAAGTCAATAGATTTTGCCTTAACCTCATACAACTTAATGTAGTTACCACGTTTAACTAAAATATCAACTCGAATGAATAGGTTATTGTGTTTGATTGCCGCCTCATAAATAACAACCTCATCTTGCTCTAATAGTTTATTAGTCTGCTTTAGTGCTTCATCATAATTCAACGTGTGAATATTGTGCCCACCTGGGAAGTATTGCTTAGCAAGTTCACCTACTTGAAAACCACCTTCAGCCAACGCCTCTAAAAATGGATTATCTAAACTAGTATTTGCGTATTGTTTTTTACCAGTATAGAAAAGTTTAGTTGGGCATTCGGTTGCTAGTTTGAATTTTGATTTGGTTAGGTATTTCATATTAGTCTGTTTTTATTTATTAGATTAACACCATTATCGATAATCGTGGGACATAGCATGTCCAGCCCTTTTGTTCTAATACACACATATTTTAAAAACAACACACAACACTATGAAAATGAAAAGCAAATATCAACACATCATACTATCAACAGCAACTAATCGTGCGTTTAAAAACCTGTATCACAAATACAAGCATCACTGGCTTTTAGATGAAGTTGGCTTTTACAACATTCGCAACTGGATCTATAAAGACATCGGAGATCAGACCATTATGCCAACATCCTTGGAAATGCCAAAGGAGAAAGTTGGGCAATGCCTACACTCAACTGGAAATCAACTTGGCGATAGCCTTGCATATTCATTGGAAAAGATTTTTTGTGGATACATTAGTACCGAAATATATGAGAAAGAAAAAGGGGTTGATTTATTAGAAAAATCAAATAATCGACGTTTAGAGAATATACAACAGCTAAATTTGCATGACAACAGAGTATATATATCAAAAAACTTATTAAGGTTTATCGACAAAATATTAAAAGAAAAAAGATCATTCGATTCTACATGCTTGTGGGACAAGGACGGTGTGGTTGTTTCAACTGTTATTCCACCAGTGCAAGATCCAGAGATGCTTTGGAGCCCACTCAGGCTTGACCATATTTATTTAATAACAGATTCAAATAAATTGTCTTGTCATATCTATGATTTATTTAAAAAAATTAAAACACAGATGTCTGATTTTATTAACCATCGAAATAGTAGTACTTTTTTTATGCAGATAGCTCGTGATGCAAATAAATCGATCGATATGGGTGGTGATGACAAAGCAATACTAACTGCAATTCACAATTCAGCGATGCGTAATTTTCAAGAGTTACTTGTTAATACGACTTTGTATTTGATTCAAGAAATCCAATGGAATATAGATATTGATAGAAAAAAGATAGCAAATGAAAAACAAAAAAATAACAACTTTGGCTTTAAAAAATAAGGAGAAAAATATGAAAAACATTAAATTAACACTGGCACTTGCAACTGTATTGGGATTGGTAGGATGTGGTTCAAACCCACCAACCAATGATGTAGAGCACGTGGCATACGCCATCGATAAAGCACCTGATTGGTTCACTGAACCAAATGAAAGCAAAGACGGCGTGTTATTTGTAACAGGTACGGCAAAAAGTACGGACATGGCACTAGCGCGAGATAAAGCATTGTTGCACGCTCACTCACAACTAGCAGACCAAATCCATGCATTGGTTAGTAGTTTAACTAATAAACAAACAGTTGAAACCAACAGTGAAGTAACTATTGAAAATATTGACCAAATTGTTAAAAAGGTAGTCGCAGAAGCAAATATGGCTGGTTACAAAGTTGTTGAGACTGAACTGCATCCAGAAGGCAAGTACTATCGCTTTTATGCAATGATTTCATTCCCAGTAGAGCAAACACTATTGCTAAGTAAACAAACTCAAAAGCGCAAGGTTACAGAAGCTGCAAAAGCACGTTTGAATAAGCAGATTAATGACTTAGATAATGAAATTAAACGTATTAACAGCGTTGGCACTAAGAACTGGAATTAAACATGCTGAAAATTACTGCTTCTGTTATTGCTTTATCTTTACTAAGTGGTTGTGCGTTGTATAACAATCGTGCAATGCCAGTAGAAGTGTCAATTATCCCTAATGATTGTGCAAACGAAAGCGCAATCATTAGATGGCTTGAGTCAATGGAAAAACAAGAAAAAGGAATACTTATTGATGGAGGTGTGTATGCACAAGAACAACATGCGATTAAGTACAAAAAATGGCAAATCAAATATATTTGTAATGCTGTTAATTAGTGCCATAGTTACAACAAGTGGATGCATGAGTGTTGATTACAATCCAGACCCTTATGCATTTGATAACCCGCTCACTATTGATGCACCAAAAGGATTGGCAATGTCAGAACATGATTTGAACTACTTTGTTATTGATTGTAAAAATAAAAAAGCACAAGTAGAATTTTTACAAAGTCAAAAACGCACTATTGTTGATATACAAAAATCAATTGGCAATATGCTTTTTAATGGTTTTCAGCAGCCATTAACCAAACGTAGAAACTGGATTATTAATCAACATTTACTAACCTTAAGAGACCGATGTTACTCAAAGGAATATTATGAATAAATTATTAGTTTTATTATTGCTTACAACCAATGTCTTTGCAAAGTGTGTGGTTCAACAAAAAACAGTCAAGCAAGGTAATGTGATAGAGCAACAAATAATTGAAACTTGCGATGACAATCAAAAGTTTGATATTGGGAAAATTGGTTTTAGTGGCAAACTTGAACTATTTAAAACACATCCAGATTTTCCAAGGTCATTTACACATAACAGAACTAGCTGTAAATGGTTTTTAGACAATGAACTTAAAGACAATAATGTTATTGGCTACCAAGGCATTATTTGCAAGATAAAGGGCGGCTGGACAGTTATTGACAAATTCTGATTATGAATAAAATATTTGAAATGATTGGTGCAGTTTGTGGTGTTGCTGGTGCAGTTCTAGTATCGCTCAACATTCCACAATCAAAATACGGCTTTGTATTATTTTTAATCTCATCTATACTGTTAGGTGTGGTTTCATGGCAAAGAAAAATGCAATATTTACTAATAATGCAAATAGTATTTTTAGGTATTAATATTATTGGTGTTGCTCGATGGTTTTAAAGTAATATATGAATTACTGCGCTATAGATAACGGCTTATCAAAGAACTGAATACACCGCTCCCAATCTCCTTCAATAAGAACTTCTTGTTCTAAATCAAAAGGCACTACCCAGAGAAAAAGGTCGTCACTAAACTTGAATGGCTGCAATGGCTCCTGAAAACCATTATGTTTTGGATAGATTAACATCATGTGGCCACCTCCACTCTGATACTTATGACCATAGGCAAAGAGTTGATATATATCACTTTGTGAAATATTATATTTATCTTTTGCATTATTTTTTAATTCATCTAATAATTTCCATTTTGCATCCATTACATACGTTTGATCATTATTTTCCATTAAGAAATCAGGTTTAAGCTTGAACCAACGTTCTTCATTATAAATAACTAACCATTCGCTTGATGCTGGTAATTTAATTGTTGCTGGGTGTTGCGCCTTTTGTTTAAGATGGTACCCAACAAAGGATTCAAATAATAATGGCATATTAAATAATAAAGATATGCCTCCGTATGTTCCTTTTTGAAATTGTGGATTTAACTTATCTAATACAATCTCACACCATGGTTTAACCTCATCATATATGCCTATTAGACGACCTGATCTCCATTTTTTAACAGATTGTTTTATTGTTTTTTGATCGGTATATTTATGTATATCAATCATTATTAGTGATAGTTTATTTGCAAGACGCCAGTGATCAGGGTCTTTCGTAAATGTACGAACATATTCTAATGCCGTTACAAGCAATCTATTCTCAATAGTATTTGGAGAGAATATGTCATGTCTAATATGAAACCATGATGACCGACCTGGGCGTTGTCGTAGTTGGCGAACAATATCAAGGCGACCACGGATAAAGCGATTCTCCTCTTCAATTTCCTTGTAGTCTGAACGTAAGCCTTTATGAATCAATACATCGAGCTCTGTAAGGAATTTTCCGACTACCCACTCATGTAATGGCTCATTCATTCTTTCTAAATGAGCATTATCTGCCTCACGAGGTTTCAATTGTCTTGAGACAGTGAGCATTCTTTGCAGTAATTTGCGTAAATCAACCAAATCCGCTTCTTCTGGAATATTTTTCTGTGTCTTGGGTAATATTTCAAGCGATTCGCCTGTTGGGCTTTCAAGATACCCTACATATCCTCCAAGCTTTAAATGGGTATCTCCTTGTATCTCCAATAGTGGAGTTTTTTTGTGCCAAGACGCGCTTAACTCAAGTAACCATTCAAATGTAGCCTTCGTTACAACAGCCAAATCAATACTATCATCACCCTGACCACAAGTTACACAAGAGTATTCCCGTATAGTGTGATGGTTAGTCATTATTATTCAATATACCCTTATAAGACGCAATATCATCAAATGCATCCTGGTTAATATAGAAGCGACGATCGCTAACCTTATTGTCAACATTTTCACCAAATAATTGATTAATATTTTGAACGCCACCGCTTCTTATAAATTGATATTTTTGATCTTTTCTGTGATCATTCAGTACCCATCTAATGCGATCCCAGTCATCATAAAAGTATTCTTGCAGTAATGGAATAATGTTTTTCTTAAACACGCTTTTTAAATCATCAAAGCTGGCAACGTCTAACATATAAGAATGCCCTATAAGATGATCACGATCAATTAAAACCTCAATACGCTGGTTAATTATCTTTAATAGTTGACTTATCTTAACACCTTCCACTAGTTTCCCTTCTAAAATATCGTAACGAGGAGGTATTTCTTCAAAATCAAATCTTCGACGCAAAGCCAAATCTATATTGGCTAATGACTTATCTGCAGTATTCATCGTTCCTACAACATACACATTACTAGGAATACTAAAAGATTCATCATCTTTAGAATGCGGGAGTTTAACAGCTAATGGATTCCTACCCCCTTTACGTTTGTCTTTTTCAAGAAGTGTAATTAACTCGCCAAATATTTTTGAAATATTGCCACGATTTATTTCATCGATTATTAGAACGTACTTTTTATCTGGATTTTCGTCAGCTTTATCACATAGTTTTTTAAATATTCCGGGATTGACCTCATATCGTAAGTTTCCGTCTTCATCCAACTTTGCACTAATTCCTTGAATAAAATCTTCATAACTGAAGCTTTGATGGAAAGTGGTAAAAACAATTTGACCGCTATTTGTAAAATCATCATACTTTTGTTTAATTTTTTCTACTTGTTTATCGGCAAGTTGAGTCTCACCATCAATGTTGTTTTTTGTACACCAATTTGAATCTATAATGTATACCGCCTTTTTACTTGTAGAGTAAGTCTTTCCTGTACCAGGAGGGCCGTATAAAATTGTATTTAAATTTAGATCCAACTCTTCGCCATCGTTATTTAATGGTTGAATAAATGCCTCGTGCGATATCTCAGAGAACTCTCTGTTAGGAAATTTTTCTTTTATATCTTCTATACATCGTTCATATTCTTGAAGATAATTTTCGGTATCTCTGTCTTGCATTGGTATTGTAATTTGGTTTCTATCTAGCCACGGTCTTGTAACGCTATCTATAGGAAAATAATACCTAGGAAAGACGGAGAATAATGCCTGGGAGATTTTAGTTTTTCCAACAGCGTTGATATTTAAAGCCCCAACAAATACTTCATTCTCTATTTGATTGTTACTAGCCTCTCTAAATAATTGCCATAATACAGAATTTGCTTCTTCACCCCGTTGCCAATATTCACCTGACATCCATGCTGCGTTAGGTAGAACGCTTGGAACCCCGTTATAATTCATTTCTTCTGGAAATTCATATTCAGGATTAATTATTCCCAATAGTTCTCTGAAATAATTTGTCCTATTATCATTTCCAAATCTCAATATAAGCCTAAAGAAAGTAAATGGGTCTATTTCCCACATAGGCTCTCTTTCCCCACCTTCCTGACGTATATCTTGCGGTATTGCAATACCAATTTTTTGCAAAATTTCTAACAATCTTTCTTGATCATTCTCCTGATCTAACAACCATGTTGAAACTTCATTAAAAACTTGAACCCATGCCATATTCTTCTCCTATTAAAATATTTATTTAGTATAAGGCAGCTCTGATGCCTTGTAATGATCCATACATACCACTCGTATTATTAACAACTTTTTCGATTTGTTTTTCTCTTTGGCTCCAAATTCTATTCATACTTATTAGAAATATCACCAAAACAATTCTCTTGTTTCCAAATCAATCTTTTTGTCATCATCATCATCTCCAGAAAAAACGACAATCTCTTTAGTGTCAATGTAAACAACATTCTCTACTTTTGCTTTTGCTTTTAATTCATCTGGAACTTTATAAGAAAGCGCTTTCCATACATTATTAACCATTTCAACATCATCATTGTCATCGGGGTGGTAGACCGGCGCCCATGACAGCCAGACTTGAACGCCCTCTTCTAATTCAGACGGAACTTCAAACCCATCAAGAATGTTGTACACACATAATCCGTATTTTTTCTCTTTAATTAGCTGTATACCAACAACTTGCAAATCTTCAGTTAAATCTGCACCATATCGAAATTCTCTCGGATTTTCTTGTAATTGTAATTGCTTATCTTTTATATTAAAACAACATTTATATTGACTAAGAATATTAGCACCCAGTACATAATCATAAGTATGTGAAATATCCTGATTTAACATCATAACTTGTTCGCCAAAATCAATAATTCCTTCACAAGACACTTCTATACCAGCATATAAATTAAACGTCTGCTCTCCACTAGGAGTTGGAAATTTAAATCCACTTGCACAATTCCAATAGTTACCAATAACAATATCGTTATTAGAAAATACTGACTGATATGCTCCAGTATCCACAAGACACTTTCCAGCAATATGCTTTTCATTACTAATAACAATGCTTAACTCAGTCTCTAGTGGGTTAATATTTTTCAAAGGAATAACATAATCTGGCTTAAAATCCATTTGATTAAACTCTATAGTTTTTTCCTTGTAGTCCAATACCATATTATCAAACTGAGAGACAAAATCCATACCTAAAAATCCTGTTAACTCTACCATTAGCATTTCTGATAATGGGTTTATATCTATAGGGTTTTTATGTAGTTGTAACTCAAAATTATATCCAATACCCAAATCTTTATTATTGATGCTACTTACAGATTGCTGATCAATTGTAAACGAAATAGGAAAACCTGTATCCAAAAAGAAGTAATGTGTTTTCTCATTTCTGACTATTGGAATAATAACCGCATTCATTGGTAAATAAATATTCATAATTTCCCCTATTTTATTTAGTGTAAGGTAATTCTAACGCTTCAACATGGCCAATAGCATTATCAGAAATACCTTGTAAAGATCCATACATACTACTTGTTCTGTAGATTAATTTTTCAGTAGCTTCTTCTACATCGATTTTAGTATTGTAATATAGACAGTTAATTGTATTGCTCATTTTCTTTCTCCTTTTTTTATTTAAAACTTTTTATTAATTACGATTGAAGTGTAATGTTCGCCACCACTATCAACTATGCTATCCGTAATTAACAAATAGTCGTTCATCTCCTTATGCCAAGAACCACCAGCAAAGCTTGTTGTTTCATTCTTAACTTGGGTTTTGTTTTTGCTGTAATGCATAACGCCATTTTCATCAACATTATTTGGCAGATTAAATTCAATATCTCCTTTGATTAACTTTGGTTTAATTCCTGCGTAAATTCGCCAGTTGTCTTCATCCCAGCTAGTTGTGGCATAAACCGAATAAAGACTATCAATATCACTCACTAACCCAGTTGTTAAGTCAGTATTAGTTGCCATTACGCCACCTTGCAACCAAAAGTTATCATTAGCCCAAGTTAGATTACTATCAATGGCACTAGCACTATTTACATTACCCCATACGCCTAATACATCAATCCAAGGATTGGTTTTATTCTTTAAATAACTTAAATTCAAATCTAATGCTGTACCAGCAATTGATTGGTTATAACCAATTAAAAAGTGCTCTTTGCTTTCAATGCCAATGCTGAAGTTGTCTAATGATTTAACGTCCAAATTTGACAGTCTAACACCCCAAGAATCACCTTTTTTATAGACGCTTTGTAATGGCATTAAATTATCATTCTGTTTAATCATTGAAGTTAAATCAACTTTAAAATCTCTATCAAAATCATCAATAGCACTGATTGAACTTAGTGATGCAATCACACTATCATCTACGCCACTAATTGATACACTGCCACTAATACTTGCCGTTGCTCCTGTTCTTCCTGTAAGGCTAATACCAAGTTCACCGACTGGTTGAGTGGCTTTGTCTAAATCTAACAAACCTTGCCCATGCGTAGTAATACTGTAATTACTCAAATCTTTATTTGCTGTTTGTAATAACAACTGTGCAATATTTTTGCCTTGCATATACGGCCACAGTTGATGAATTATGGCAACACCACCAGTAACTACTGGCGCTGCCTGTGATGTGCCAGACATTCTTGTGTAGCCACCACCATTGTTCACACTATTAATATTTGTACCTGGCGCCAGAATGTAAAAATCACTAGTTTTATATGTGTCGTTACATTGAGTGGTGTAATCTTTACATACATGCCCAGATTTAGCACCATCAATTGTTTGGGTGCTAGTGTTCCAGTTGCCTGCAATCAGCATTCTGCCATCTAATTCTAAGTTGTTATTACTATCAACTGCACTTGCAAAGGTTGCAGGGTTTTGTACATATCCCAAGTTTGTATTGCCAGCAGAAACAACAAGTACAAGTTCATCTGGAATTACGTCTTTCCAAGTAGTTGGGTCTTCTAAATTGTAGTAATTACTACCGCCATAAACCACATGATCATTAGTGAAGATGCCGCTACCTTGATCAGTCATACTAGAATTATATGAAGAGCTATAATTAGTATTAGCGCTTAGGTTGGCAACCACAATATCATCGTATTGTTTTGCCCAATTAAGCGCTTGTTTGGCGGCAGATAAACTAATGCCATTTGCCTCACCAATTTTAGCAATGGCTAAATCAGCATCATAGGCAATACCGTGGATACCTGCTCCATCTTTATTAGCAGATACAATGCCTGCCACGTGTGAACCATGTCCGTTTTCATCTTCATAAGGAGTGGAATAACCTGCATCCCAAAGGTATTTAACTTTGCCAGCGAACTCAGGATGATCTTGGTCAATACCTGTATCTAGAATAAGTGCTGTTGAACCTTTGCCAGTCCAGCCTCTTGCATAAGCATGATTTGCATAAGTAACCAACACCGCACCATTTTCTGCCTCTGTAGTTTCAAAATCGATTGGGTTATTGCTTGTAACGTTAGTTGGCGTGCCAAGATAATCACTATTGTAGTAACTGCTAATATTGTAGTTATTGGTATCATGGTTGGTATTTCGTTGTGAGTATGTATATACACCTGATGACCCACTACTATCATCTGGTGCAACTGGGTTGCCAATAAATGTTTCGCCTACTGGCACACGTTGAGTGGTAGTTTTTTTACCGCCCCAAGGATCTAGTAAATACGTTTTCGTAGGTGATGTGATTGTTTCGATATCTGCTGTTACCAATACATCGACTACTGAACCATCAGTGTATGTAGTTCTTGTATATTTATCCTTTAGTACAGTATTAGAAATAACCTTATGCCAACTATAGTAGTAAAGCGTAACCGCTTGTTGAATTGGGTTACCGTCTGCATCTGTGCCTACAGTGATAGTATCTGAGTTAGTGCCGTACAATTCTGAGATTAGTTCACTTTCTGTATTTGCAGTTCGTTCATTTTTATAAATGGTCGAAGTGCTTGCAACATTCGGCGTAACTACGGCACTGGTTAGCTCTTCTCTGGTTGCTGTAGTTATAGTATTACTTATTGAGCCACTTGAACTTACATTAATAACTTCACTGGACGCTGTTTTATCTGTCCATACTGTTGTACGTGTTGTAGTAACTACAGTAGTTGTAGTTACAGGAGTTGTGGTTGTATCTGTGTAGACAACGTATGTCTTAACCACCGTACTGCCATTAACATCGGTGCTAGTTCTATCTTCTGTAGCTGATGTAGTAGTTACTACAGTAGTGCCACTTGATGTACTAGATGAAGTACTATCACTGTCACTTGTGCTTGCTACGTTTGCAACTGTATTTGTACTAATTAATGTCTCGCGTGTTGAAACTGTTACTGTGTCGTTACTAGAAGAACTAGTGCTACTTGCAATAACTTCACTAGATGATGAGTCATCCGTT
>Ga0209041_1001661_pt1 | contig 13089 bp, 10 predicted proteins | sample SaaInlV_100m_DNA_4_FD_184647 | JGI IMG/M metagenome (GOLD analysis project Ga0209041, IMG submission 184647) | Marine microbial communities from expanding oxygen minimum zones in the Saanich Inlet - SI037_S2LV_100m_DNA (SPAdes) (version 2) | ecosystem: Environmental > Aquatic > Marine >... | reverse complement strand
ATTTGCAACATTTTCTCTTGCATCTTCAACCGCACTATTCGCCGATCTACCGAATTGATGATTATTTGAATGAGGATTACCGAAGTTTTCAGTAAAATAAGGGATCATCTTCTCTAATATCTTAGGGTCTACGGGGGTTGTTGCTTGATAGTCTAAGTATATTTTTTTACTCATTTTGCTTATGATTCTGTTTTGTTTTTGTTCTTAATTGTAACTATAATCAAAAAGGCTTGTTAATAAACACGTTTTTGACGTTAAAATCTTAGTTATTATCGATATACTACAAATTGGTGATTCAATCAATGAATCCTCCAATTTAGATATGCTCAGAGGACCTTTAGGACAGAACAAATATAAACCGAAGTTTTCGGGCCATGATACGTTTCCTTTCAGGTATGCATGGTTAACTAAATTTATCCATTATGTTGAAGATGGTAATCTAAAAAAGATTAAAGAGTTTGAGCAAAATAAATTAACAACTATTGCAGATTTTGGTGTGGGTTTAAATATGGTTAAATCTATAAGACACTGGAGTATAGCAACAAAAATTTGTGATAAAGAATTTAAAATTACAAACTTTGGTAAAATGATTTTTTCAAAAGAAAAATCATACGATCCTTACTTAGAAAAATCAGAAACATTATGGCTACTTCACTGGATGTTGGCAAGTGATCCAACTTTAACAACGTGGTACTACATTTTTAATTATCATCCATCAATAATTATTAACAAAGATAAATTACTGGGTGAGATAGTCTCTATTGGAAAGTTTTCAAAATGGCGAGGGATGAGTTCTAATACTATTAAAAGAGATATTGATTGTTTTATTAGAACATACACTTTTTCAAATAAAAAAGGTGAAGTAACCGAAGATAGCATTGAGTGTCCATTAGCTGAACTTGGATTAATTACACCAACTTATACAAAAGGTGAGTTTGAAATTCAAAGAGGTCCTAAGCTCACATTAAGTGATAAAATTTTTGAGTTTGCTTTAAATGATTATTGGTCAAAACAAACAAATCAAATTATTACTTTTGAAAAATTAATGTATGATTATGGCTCTCCTGGAAAAGTGTTTCAATTAGATGAAAAATCTATGGAAGAGTATTTAGAAAAGTTAGAAACAGATGGTAAAAATTTTGTTTTCAATAGAGGCGCTGGAGGACTTAGACAAATTAATAAAGTTAAAGAAGTTTCTAAAAATCAATTATTAAAGAACTGTTATAAAAAAGTAGCATGAGCGATTTATTTTCATCAGTAAATATTAATTCAAGCTTTCAACGTTCGGCTAGAATAGATAATAAAATATCAAGTGAGTTTTTAGATCATTTTGTATTTCATGATACAAGTAAGAAAGTTTTAAATCAAATTTCAAGCTCTTTACTTAATTCAAACCAATCTGGATTTACCTTAACGGGCCCTTATGGAACTGGAAAATCTTCATTAGCTTTATTTTTAAAAGCACTTATTTCAAAAGAGAGCGCAATTAAGAAACAAGCAGAAAGTATTGCAAAATTTAATAATAAGCATTTGTTTTCAAGAGTTTTTTTAAATAAGAAAAGTTGGTTTACTCTTAATGTAATTGGATCAAAAGATGATCCAATTGATAGTATTGCAGCACAGATTGATCAAACAGTTAATAACAACTGGATCTCAAAAACTATTCCTCCAATACTTAAGACCAAAACTAAAAAGACCGTTGCTGGTGTTATTAAGAGTTTAAATAATCTTGTCTTAGAACTTAATAAGAAGAACCATGGTTTAATCTTGATTGTGGATGAAATGGGTAAATTCTTAGATTATGCATCTAGCGTTGGATCTGACTTAAATTTATTCCAAGAAATCGCTGAAAATTTCTCAAATAACAGACTAAATAAAGAAGGAGAGCCTGTATTTATTGGAATTTTACACCAACCATTTGAAGAATATGCATCAAGTTTAGGAAGAACGGTTCAAGAAGACTGGCAGAAAATACAAGGTCGATTTGAAGATATTCCTTTTTCAATTAACTCAGAAGAAACAGCACATCTAATTGCAAAAGCAATAAAGCAGAAAAAAACAGGGCCAGAATTTGTTAAACTAGCGAACAGCATCATTAAAACAATTAGTGGAAAGCCGAACAAAAGTTATGCAGACATTCTTTCAAAATGTAATCCAATTCATCCACTAGTAACTTTACTATTAAATCCTATTTCAAGACAACGGTTTGGACAAAACGAGAGAAGTATTTTTAGTTTCTTAAATTCAGGTGAACCTAATGGTTTTTTATATTTTTTACAAAATAGTGATGATAAAAATGAAATTTATACTTTAGATAAATTATTTGATTATTTACAAGTAAACTTAGAGCCAAGTATTATTGTTTCAAATATAGGTCAAGCTTGGTCTGAGGCTGCAGATTCAATTAGAAGAGCAGAGTCTTTAGATGATAAAGAGGTTATTAAAGTTGCTAAATGTATTTCACTAATTGATTTATTTGGAAAAAATATTTCTTTATTTCCTTCAAAAGAAATTTTAACTAATTGTTTAGATATATCTCAAAATAAATTAACTAAAATTTTAAAAGATCTTGAAAATAAAAAAATAATTGTTTTTAGAAAATTTAAGAATGCGTATGCATTATTTTCAGGTTCAGATATTGATTTAGATGAATTAACAGAATTAAATAAATCTAAAATTAAAGACGACTATGATATTATTTTATCACAATTACCACAATTACAGCCCATTGTAGCTAAGAAACACTTTCACGAAACAGGTACGCAAAGAATTTATCAGCGATTTTGTTTAGTATTAACAAATATTAAAAAAGCTGTAGAAGAAATTGTTAGACTAGATATATCCCCCGCAAGTGCTGGTGCTTTTATCTTTTTATGCAAAACTAAAGAAGATACCCAAAAAGATTTTGAAGATAAATTAAAAGAATTATCACAAATCAAATTTCCAAAACCAGTTATTATTGGAACTTCTAAAAATTTTAATGAGTTTTTTAATTATGCCTTAGAAATTGCAGCTTTAAAAAGAGTAAAAAGTACGGTTGATGCAATTGAAGGGGATGCTATTGCTAAGAAAGAACTTAATGGCAGATTAACTGCTTACCAAAACTTATTATTTAATTCACTTTATCTTAATTTTGAAAATGCTGATTGGACGTTTAATAAAAATAAAGTTAAAGAAAACAATTTATCAGCTATTGCTTCATTAATTAGTAACGAAGTATTTAAGCTAACTCCTATTATTCATAACGAACTTGTTGTTAGAGATAGATTGAGTGGCATGTCTATGAATGGAGCAACTATTTTATTAAATAGAGTGTTTAATAATAGTCATTTAAAAAATTTAGGTATGGAGGGAAACCCTTCAGAGTTTGGTATTTATTTGTCTTTAATTAAATCAAATAACCTTCATATTAAAAAGGGAGATGAATTTGTAATCTCAATAGAGAATACTAAAAATAAAAGTATCAAAACTATTTACGATGAGTTTTTAAAATTGATTAAAGGCTCTAAGGAAGCAGTTAATGTTAGCGATATTTATGCTCACTTTGTAAAACAACCATATGGAATAAAGATAGGATTATTACCGATTTTGATAGGTATTTTCTTTAAAGCAACAGAAGCTTCGTGTGCTTTTTATAATAAGGATGAACAAGGTAGAGAGAGTTTAATTACTGAATTTGACCAAAAGACTGCAGAGCGAATGTATCATATGCCTGAAACTCTGAAGATTATGTTTGTTAAAATTGAAGGTGAAAAACAAATCATATTAGATGAATTCAAGTCTTATGTAGAAAAGAATTTTTTAAATAATCAACCAATAGAAAACCCAACACCATTATATGTTTTAAAACCAATTGTAGTTAAAGCTTATAAACTTCCAAGTTATTCAAGAAAGACCAGAAATTTTGAAGATCAAAGAGTTTTAATTTTAAGAGATGAATTGTTATCAACTCAAAATCCATATGAACTTTTGTATAAAAAAATTCCTGAAATCTGTGGAACTGATGAGCCCAAGAAATTAATTAATGAATTTGATAAAATATATTCAGAATTAAACAAAGTTTATGGTCGACTAATAGATGAGTTTAAAACAAAAATAATAAATGTATTTCAATCAGACCCTAATATTTCAGATATAGATTTTGAAACTATTAAAGCTTGGGCAAAAAAAATTGGTAAACAAGATCCATTCTCAGCCAAAATTGATGAGCTAGATGATGAGAAATGGTTGGAACAGGTTATTTCATATGCAGCAAGTAAACCTGCAAATGAATGGAATGATAAAGATTACCAAGAAGCATCTCTTGCAATTGAAGAAATGGTACGACATTTCATAGTTTCTTATAGATTATATACTTTACGTGAAGAACATTCAGATACTAAAATTATTGATATTGCTATCTTTGATGGAAAAAATCCTGAACGTTCATCTAAATTTTATGAATTTAAAAATGATCAAAGTAAATCGGTAGAAAAAATATCTCAGGATGTTTTAAAGCTATTAGAGGGACAAAACTTATCTGAAAGTGAAAAGGGTGAAGTGGTTTTAAAAGTTCTAAGAAAGATAATGAAATTTTCAAATTCTAAAGATGAAAAATTAGCATGACGAAGACTAAACATATTTTAGGTTTAAGTGGTGGTAAAGATAGTGCAGCTCTAGCTGTTCATATGAATAACAGACATCCTGATATTGATGTTGAATATTTTTTTACAGATACTGGTTATGAACTACAAGAAACTTATGATTTTTTAGATAAATTAAAAACAAGATTAGACAAACCTATTCATTATATACATCCAACTAATTCTTTTGATTATTATATGAAAAAATATAATAACTTTTTACCAAGTCAGATGGCAAGGTGGTGTACTATCGAAATGAAATTAAAGTCTATGGAGAAATGGCTAAAACCTTCTATAGACTCAGGTGAAGAAATAATTACTTATGTGGGAATTCGATATGACGAACGTGGACGAGTTGGGTACAAACCTAGTTCGCCCTCTATTAAAGCAAGATTTCCTTTCGTTGAAGATTGTGTTGATAAAGAAGGAGTGATGGATATTTTAGAGACATCTGGATTAGGTCTTCCTGATTATTATAAGTGGCGATCAAGATCAGGATGCACATTCTGCTTTTTTCAAAAAAAATCTGAATGGATCGGTCTAAAGGAAAACCACCCAAAAGCTTGGGCTCATGCTAAATCGCTTGAAAAAACAGCAGATAAACACGATAGTCCTTTTACTTGGATTAAAGATATGCCTTTAACAGAGCTTGAAAAGCCCGAAATGATTATAAAAGTTAAAGAGCATCATGCTAAACAATTGGCTAAACTTAAGAAGAATAAAAATAAAAAACATCAGAACAATCCTTTTTTAAAAGGCGAAGATATCAATGTTGAAGAGAATCTAGCACTAGATGATGTGTCTTCTTCTTGTTTAATTTGTCATAAATAATGAGCAGTGACTTTCCATTTAGCACAGCAAGAAGCAGTTTATTAAACACAGAAACTTTCAGAAATTTACTTGGAAACGCTTTAGAAAACTCAACTAAGTCAGTAATTGTTTTATCAGCCTATGTAAAAACTGTAGGTGTGAATTGGTTAAAAGAAAAAATTAGTGATAAAAAAATTAATTGTACAATAGTCACTAGATGGAACAATGGAGATTTAGCTCAAGGATCATCCGATCTAGAATGTTATCATTTAGCTAAAAAAAATAATTGGTCTTTTAAAGTATTACAAGATCTTCATGCCAAGGTCATGTTAGTTGACAATGACATTTTGTTTATAGGAAGCCCTAATTTAACTGGAAGAGGTATGAGTTTAGTGCCTGTTTCAAATGAAGAGTTAGGTATTAAAGTAAAAGCACTTGATGAAGATTTAAAAATAATTAATCAGCTAGTCGATGACGCCATATTGATAGATGATAAAATTATTAAAGAGCTTGAGCAGTGGCATAAAAATTTACCTAAAATAGAAAAGCCTAAGATTCCCAAATTTCCAGAAATAGTTAATGATAGTTTTAAAGAAAAATTTAATAAGCTTTGGGTTAATAATTTTCCTTGGTGTAGTATTGAATATTTGATTAATAATTTAGATAAAAAAGAAGATAATATTATTCACGATTTAGATTTATTTGGTCTAACAAATATTAAAAAAGACGACCTTGAAAAAGAATTAAAAGAAAGTTTTTTACAATCTAAAATATTTAATTGGTTGATTAGAAAACTTGAAGCTGAAGATAATAAAGAAATTTATTTTGGACGTTTATCATCAATTATTCATGATGGTTTAGTAGACGACCCAAAACCTTACAGACAGGATGTTAAACTGCTACAAGCAAATCTATATTCTTATATAAAATATTTTAAACCTGATAATATTTTTTATGACAAGCCAAATGTTTCAGAAAGAATAAGAATTAATTAGTTTTTTTAAAAAAATCGTTAGCAAGACTTCCCCATTTATATCTTATATCTTGAAGCTCTGACTCAGTTTTTTCTGTTGCTTCATCTTCCATTATTGCCCAAGACTCTAGTAATAATTTAAGACCTTTTTCAGTAGAGGGTTCGCTGTCTGGAGTAATTTTATCAATTCTTGACAATAAATTTATAAAATTTGGATGAGCAGGGTGATTTTTATTTATCACAATATTATAAATTCCTTTTTCATGTTTTATATCAAACAAAAATTGGCCTGGTAACGCCTCAAATGTGAATAAAAATCTAGTTCCTCTTTTAACGTATTCTTGTGCAAATTTTTTACCTTCTTCCTCGCTTGCAACTTCACCTGATGATATAGCTTTTTGTTTTATAAACTCCTCTAGTTCAGTTTTCTTTGTTTCTAGGTATATTTGATCTGTTTTTGTTTTTTCTTTTCTATTCTCTAATATCTTAGACCCTTCAACCTCGGCTGAGTCTGCTTCAGGTGCTTTACCAGTGTTTTTTCCTCTCTCAATTCTGATTTGATTAGTTAATAGGTTCCAATTTTTGCTTATAAATGTTGATATTTGTATGATCACGTTTTCATCTGAAAGATTTTCAGAAATATAATTATCAAATTCAGTTTCTGACATATTCATTTCTTTACTTAGATCATCAATATCTTTTTCTACTAAATTTGGAGCTGATTGTTTTTTCGCATCAACACCAAGAATATCATCCATTTCAGCATCAAATGAAATTTCTATACCAACCCATCTTTCCCTAGTATCATTGGGGTTCCACTCGTTTTTTCTAAGTTCTATTTCTCTACCATTTCTAACAATACTCACACCATTGTTTTGACCTGCTAATGCATTTATTGGACCACTACCTTTACCTTCAATATGAAAATCAGGGGAGCTTACAGATAATTTAACATTTATTTTTGTTTCTTTATCGGGAACAGAAAAACTTTCTTCTCTAAATAATACAAATCCTGGAGTTTTCTTATAGTAATCTTCAATAATAGCATTCTTCATTAAAAACAAAGGGTCATTAGATCTTACATTAAATTCTCTTTCTAGTTTATAGTTTCCTTCTGTTAAAATATCATAGCATGCCATTCTTATTTGAACCTTACCAGAATTTATGCTGTGTCTGTATATTCTCCCCATTTCTCTCTCAGCATTTCGAAGTAAACCTTGACCAGTTTTCCATGTAATTGCCTTTTTCATTTTATTCCAAACAATCAATGTTCCACTAGATGATATTTTTTGTTTGAATAATTTTAAATATTTCTCAGGTAATTCATCTTTTTGAGGCTCAGGTACAATTTTTATTTCACCTGAATTTAATCTATCAGAGTCAATAAATGATTTATAAACATCTTTTTTTTGCCAAGAGTAAATTTCCGTAAGAATACATTGTGATATAGATGATTGTTTTAATCCTGCACCATATTTTGAAGATTTACCAAAACCAATCCTATTTTTTTTCGTTTCTTCTAGTTTTGATCCTTGACCAAAAACTAATGATTTTCTTAACGTTAGTGGATCCATTCCTCCTGCATTATCTAGAATTAAAACTTTATCGATTTTATTTTCTTTTTGAATTACTGCTATTTCTACTTCACAAATTTTCGAATTATTTTCTAAGCTTGATTGAATGCTGTTATCAACTAACTCTGCCAAAGCATAATGAGAACTTTTATAAGCTGTTGCTTCAACAACTTTAGTTACGTATTGTGAGGAATATACTAAAAAATCTTGATCATTTATTGCCATACATCCTCCCAAAAATTAAAACTTTCACTCATGTCTTTAAAACCATAAATAGGATCTTTCACTGTTATCACTTTACATGTTTTTTTTCCACCAGCTTCTTTTCCTCTCATTACTCTGCCTACCATTTGACTATATAAACTTACTGATTGTGTAGGTCGAGCAATGATTGCAAGGTTGGCTTTGGGTGCATCAAACCCTGTGGTAAGAACTCCGTAATTTATTAAAATATTTAAACCACTATTATTAGTCTTAAATTCATTAATTTTATAAGCTCTTTCTATTGGGTGAGTTTTTGATGTAATCAGTGCAGAATTTATATTCTCTAAGGACAATACTTTTTTTATAGTTTCGGCATTCTCAACTGAGCTAGCAAAAACAATAATCTTATTCTTTATATTCTGATTTTCTTCAATTATTTTTTCAATTACCAAGTTTATTCTACTAATATCGTTACTAATTTTTTTAATAAAATTTTTACTTAAATCTTGTCCATTATTTATTCTATCTAATTCTTTATTGATTTCATTCTGTGTAAATATCTTTTTTAAATCAATGTTTGAATTTAGTGGCTCAGACTTAACCTCTGCAAGATAACCTGTTTTAACTAAATAATCTAATGGGTTTTTATATCCTTTTACTTTTAAAGAAACTTTTTGTTTATTCCAAAAGTTTCTCAATTTAATATCCTCACCTGGCTTAAGATAAGATCTTCCAGGTGTTGCTGTAAGACCAATCAAACAAGCTTCCTTTGAATAAAGTAATTCTAGAACGTGTTTATATGTTGGTGCTACAGACATATGAGCCTCATCCATTACAATAAAATTAATTTTTCTGCATAATTTAAAAAAACTTGATTGGTCTCTTTTAGTTTTCTCATAAGCTGAATCTAAACTCATTATTGTCAATCCTTCATCAATTTCACTTAATTCAACTTTTTGTCTTTTAAAAATTTTATTAATATTAAAATTTCTATTTCCTAATTTCTGCCAAGATAATTTAAATTCCTCATATGCTTGTTGACAAAGTTCATCTGTGTGTGCCAACCATATTATATTAGTCTTTTTTGTGCTTCTTTTTTTTATAAAATCTACGATAAGATTAATTGCTGTCCTAGTTTTGCCTGACCCTGTAGGCATATGCAAAATTACTTTTTTGATTGGTCCTTTTAGAATTTGATTTACCTCTTCTAACATTTCTATTTGATGACTAAACAATCCTCTTTCTGGTTCTATAATTTCAGGATTTTCTTCAACTAAATTTTCGGTAAAAACTTGTCGTTCTTTAATATTAAACTTTTGCTCTAAAATTTTTAATTCCTTACTATTTTCTTTAAATTTTAATTTTTTTATTTCTTCCCATGGATCGTTTGAGTTTTTTAAAGAAAAATTATTTATAAACTCACTTAATTCGTTATTCTTAAGCGTATTAATTAGATTATCTCTTATTGTTTTATCTCTTAAAGTTTCATTTTCACCATGCAAATTAACGATTAGTTTTGATAATGATTGTGCTGAATAATCTTTTAAGCCCCTAATTTTAAAAAGTTCGTAAGTTTTGGTGCCTAAAATACTTATTAGATTAGCAATTCCCACTTTACTTAACTGATTGATTAGATCCATGGCTAAAAGTATATATAAAAAATCATGAAATGATTATTAATTTTTTAAACTGATATAAATTAAATCAATTCCTTTAGTTGATTAATTGCCTTTTTATATGTCACGATTGTTAAATCACCTCTTGCCCTAGATAGCCCAGTATATATTTCTCTAACAGTTTTTTCGTTTATTTCTTCAAAGTTTGCAAGTATTACAGCTGTTTTTTCTAATCCCTTAAAGCTATTAACATCTGAAAAAGATATTTCATCTGCACTTTTATGATTAAAATAAGGTCTTTCATACTCTCTTGCTCCTATGACTTTAATATCTAATTTCTTTAACTCTCTAGTCATTGACATCTTTGAATTATAATTTTTTCCATCCATTGAGCCTAAATACAAAACTCCTATATCCATAGGTTTAAATTTTTCATTATCTAAGTAATTCTTCACTGTTAAAACAGTTTTATTGATTATCTCATCAAAACTGTTTGCTTCAATTAGTGTAGGGTTTCTTCCTATATTAACATCGCTATGTTCTGAATAATCTAACTTGTTTTCTGGAATATATTTTTTTATTAATTTAGACAAAACATTACTAATAGTTGAAGTATTCCGGTAGTTAGTATTAAATTCTAGACCAAAATAACCTACTTTGTTAGGCGTTCTAAGGATTTCAACCATAGTATTTTCTCTAGTAGTTTGAAGAGGATCATAAAAAAAAATTGTTGTTCCATAATTTTTTACAATACTATTTATTGGTTCAAACCAGTTTTGGTGAAAATCTTGTGCCTCATCTACTATCACTAAATCAAACCTTTCATCCGGAAGATCATTAAATATTTCTAAACATTTTTTAGGATTTTTAGTGTCATAAAATTCTCTTTTTTCCAGAAAATTACTTGGGACTATATCAATGGGTATTTTAAGTTTTCTTGAAATCAAATTAACAAATTTATCAATATTTATGATCATAATATTGTTAAAATTTTCATCTGTTCTTTTATTAATTAAAACCTGTAAAAATTTACTAATACCAACTGTTTTAGTTAGGATTAATACTTTTTTATCTTTATATTCTTTTTTAATAGCTGTTTTTGCCGCAAGAAGAGTTTTTCCTGTTCCAGCCAAACCTTTAATTATTATTTTAGAATTATCAAACCAAGATGAGATAAATTGTTGTTGAGTTTTATTGAATTGCATCTCTTGATGGTGTTCTCCATATTTAAGAATATCTTTAAATGGACTTTTCAGATTATCTCCAATAAGGGTTTTTATTAGATTATTTTTTTCATCATCAATCATAGAGTAGGATTTTTCAGATAAATCAAAAACAGTGTTTATTGATTTTTCTAAATTTTCTAAATTTTCTGCCCATAAAATCATTTCTGGTTTTATGTCAGGAGGTAGTGCACCTTTAATCCTTGGAGTGTTAGGAAATATTGCTGCTGTAAAAATAGGAATCTTTTTGACCCATTGGGGAGTTACTTTTGCTGTTTCACCACTTTTAAATACTTTTTCTTCTCCAAACTCCTCTTTCAGTAAGTTAATTAATGTATATTGACCATTTTTTGCCTGATCGAAAGGACTTGTCTTTAAAAAATGATTATTTTGCTTCCAGGTTTTGCGCATTTTATCGTATTCAATAAGACCACCTTTGCACTCAAGAAATAAAATTCCTTTTTTTGGATGTATAATTAAAAAATCAGTTAATTCTCCCTTATCTAACGTTCCATCATAATTTTTTTTTAAAAAATCTTGGCCATAAATAATATCAACAGTTTCATCATAGATTTGACCTATTTTTTTATAAACATTAAATTCTGTTTGAATCCCAAGTTTTTTCATTTCAGGACTTTCATTGTTAAAAGGAAATATAATTGGAAATAAATTAGCCATTATTTAGATTTAATTTTCATTAATTTATTTAACTTTAAATAATTTAAATTATCTTTTTTTTAACAAAGTTTAGACTTAGTGAAAACAAATTGAAATGCAATTTTGTATAATGCATTGGATTTCCAATCTTTTTTCATCCTGTTTACGTCTTTTTTCATTTTCTTCCTTGTTATCACGTAGGCAGCTCTCTCGAAAAGGGATTGGAACCACTATCAGTAACTACAAGTTACTTACATTCAAAAATACAACCAATAAGGAGCGCTAATTAATGGAAATAAACGATATCCATAAGTATTGTCATGTATCAACTTTCATCTCATACGGTAATTCTACCCCAGTTTACAAACAAACTTTTAAATTCAAAGTAAGCCCCAATACTCATCACAGTTTATTATTAGATAAAATAACATCACTTTTAAAAAGTGATGGTTTCAAGGTGGAGCTTAAATCTTGAAGCGCTTAGCTATTTTTATCTCATTACATTTATTTTTATTTTTATTAGTTATTGCCTATCAAGCCCAAGCTGATGATGAGGAGTGGAGTATAGATAGACTTGAAACTCTAGCCTACGCTCGGGTAAGTGGAGAAGTTACTCATGGAGATAATCTTAACTTCTGGATAAGAACACAGGACAATTGTGAAAAAGTTTATAATACATTTACTGTTTATACTTACGAGAAACCAGGGGACATTAAACAATTATTGGATAAAAATATTCCAATTAAGATAAATGGTGCTGAGATCACGGCTAAAGTTCAAGATATAGCACCGTTTTTAATGGGTTACCGTGTTCATCTTAGTCTAGGCTCATATCCTATTAAAGAATATATTTATTTTCTAAAAGAATTTTATGACGAGTTTCAAAAATATGAAATTGAAATTGTTGATGGACTAAATTTTACCGCATCTAAGTATTTTGATATTCGAACTAATAGTTGGAAATTAGATAAACTTGTCCCCTCAGTGTTAGAGGCTAATAAGCTTTGCAGAGAATTTTCACATAAAAAATTATGATAGATAATTTTTTTAATTGGTGTGTGTTAGTTCTTGAAATTATGGCTGAATATACTGGAATGTCATATGAGTTAATCAACATCCTTATTTTTGTTATTTTACAACCTTTATTGATTGCAATCTTTTTTTATTTGTGGCGAAGAGAAAGACATAAATTTAGAGAAATCAGTGATTTTTATGATTTTCGTAAATGAGAAAAATAATTATTTTAATATTACTTATTTGGCCAAATATTTCGGTAGCTGATCAAGGTCTTGAAATAACTTGTGTTAATATGAAATCAGCACTGTTTGGGAGAAAGTATAAACCCCTCAATTTCAAGCTAGAAACTACTGCATTTCATTATTTTGATGATCAAAAAGGGCAATTTCAAAC
>Ga0209041_1001657_pt1 | contig 13106 bp, 13 predicted proteins | sample SaaInlV_100m_DNA_4_FD_184647 | JGI IMG/M metagenome (GOLD analysis project Ga0209041, IMG submission 184647) | Marine microbial communities from expanding oxygen minimum zones in the Saanich Inlet - SI037_S2LV_100m_DNA (SPAdes) (version 2) | ecosystem: Environmental > Aquatic > Marine >... | reverse complement strand
TTTATCAAGTTTCATACGTCAAAGAGATTAAATATATATTGATAAAATTGTCTAGTTAAATTAAGGTTTTCATTAATAGCGATACATAACTCGTCGTAAGACTTCAAAGCTATACGAAAGTGGGATCGATCGTCTTAAATTTAATTATTTAGGAGGTTTGAATGAATTTTGGATATTTCTGTAACACAACTAATTGGAATCATAAACCATACAATCAATTATTAGATGAAGTAAAAGAGATCACTACTTATTGTGATCAAAATAACTGGAACTCAATTTGGTACACTGAACATCATTTTAATCATGAAGGAATGGAGTCATGTACAAATCCTTTGATGATGGGAGTTGATGCTGCAGCAAGAACAAAACAAATAAGAATTGGACAAGCTTGTAATGTAATTACATTTCACAATCCTATCCGATTAGCAGAAGATATTGCTTTACTTGATCAATTATCAAATGGCAGAGTTGATGTTGGAATAGGTCGTGGAATTTATGGAAGAGAAGCTATCAATATGAATAAGGAAGCTCATCTTAAAGACCAAGCAAAAAACTTTAGATTATTTGAAGAAAGTTTAACCATAATGAAAAAAGCTTGGACTGAAAAGTTTTTTAGTCATCAAGGTGAGTTTTATACCTACCCTTCTCCGAATTTTACATGGCAACATGACATGAGTCCGCCTAGTGAGGAATTTCTAGATACAAAAACAAATGAAATTAAAAAAATAAGTATTGTTCCAAAACCTAAACAAAATCCACATCCACCAATATGGCAAGTTGTTGATGGAGCTAGATCAATTGAATGGGCAGCACAAAATGGACTAAACACCATAATGTGGATACCAACTGTAAAAGCATTAAAGAAAAGATTTGAAATTTATCAAGAGGCAAAATCTAAAGCTGAAAATAGAGATGTTCCTTTAGGTGAGGGTATTTCATTGGTAAGAGATATGTTTGTTGCTGAGACAATGGAAGAAGCAGAAAAATTAGCTGGTGAACATATAATAAATTATATGAAATGGGTATGTCATTGGAGGGGTTTGGGAAACCACATGGATCCTGGTGAAGAATTGCCAGAAACAAAACATAAACTAGATTTATTAAATTACGATTTTCTTCACAAAAGAAATTTATTATTTGGAACTCCAGAATATGTTGTAAACAAGATCAATGAACTTAAATCAGAATTAAATCTTCAAAATCTGCAAGTATGGTCTAACTTTCCTGGAATAGATCATGAAGCTTGCATGCGAAGTATAAAACTGTTTAATGATGAGGTTATACCAAAAATTAATTTTGAAAAAGATGGTGTGGAGAAAGCTAGTTAATGAAACTTGAACTAAGAAAATTTACAAAATTTGTTGATAAGACTTTTGTTGAAGGTGGCAAAGAAGCTAAAGAACCTGTTTTGCTTGTTTCAGTTGCAGCAGTTTTTAAAAACCCTTGGGCTGACCAAGGTTTTGTTGAGGATTTAAAACCAGTTATATTAGATCTTGCTCCTAAGTTAGGAGATATTCTTGTTCCAGAATTAATAAAAGAAATTGGTTCTCCAGATAAAATATTAGCTTATGGTAAAGCTGGAACTGTTGGACTTAATGGAGAAATTGAGCATGCTTCAGCATTTATTCATACTTTAAGATTTGGAAATAAATTTAGAGATGCTGTTGGGGGAACTTCTTACCTAAGTTTTACAAATACAAGAGGTCCTGCTGGTTCAAAAATTTCAATTCCAATGATGCATAAAACAGACTCAGGTTTAAGACCTTATTATTTAACACATGAATTCACCATACATGACGCTCCATTTAATGATGAAATCGTAATTGCTATAGGTGGCGCATCATCTGGAAGAGCACATGCAAGAACAGGTGACAGATATCAGGATATGAAAGAAATGGGTATTGAGCCAAAATAAAAACTGATGACAACTGGAACTACTGCATCAGGTACCTTTTATTTATTTAATAAGAAAGAACAATCGTCACCAATAGTTTTTATTCATGGTGTTGGCCTAACTCATGAAATCTGGCAGCCACAATTAGATTTCTTTGAAAATTACAGCACACTTTCGTATGATATTTTAGGACATGGAAAATCAAAGCTAGAAAAAGAACAAATAGATTTTAATGATTTTTCTGATCAACTTTTAGATTTAATAGATGAACTTAAGATAGACAAGATACACTTGGTAGGCTTTTCAATTGGATCATTAATTGCTAGAAATTTTTCAACAAGGTTTAACAATCGACTGAAGTCATTAATTCTTTTAGGTTCAATTTACAAAAGAACATCGCAACAACAACAAATAGTTAATGAAAGATTTAACCAAGCCAAAAAGGACTTAAAGCTTTCAAAACAAGCTTTAAAAAGATGGTTTACAGATAAATACTTAGAAGATAACCCAGATACCTATGAAAAAATTAGTTCAATTTTATCTTCAAATAATATTGAAAACTTTTTAAAAGCTTATGAGCTTTTTGTAAAACATCAAAATGATGAAGATTTTGAAAAAATTAAGATTAATGCTTTATTAATGACAGGAGAGTATGATTATGGTTCAACAATAGAAATGTCACAAGAATTAAGTAAAGTAATCAAAAATAGTGAATTAAAAATTATTAAAGATGGAAAACATCTTTGTGGTATTGAGTGTGCAGATGAGGTAAATTTAGGTATCAAAAATTTTATTGAAAAGAATGACTAAATTAAAACAGTATAAGATGTTTATTGATGGTGAGTGGGTTGACTCTGAAAATAAAAAAACTTTTGAAACTTTAAATCCTGAAAATAATAAACCTTGGGCAGTTGTACCTGAAGCAAGTGCTAATGATGTTAATAAAGCAGTTAATGCAGCACAAAAAGCATTTGAAGGTGAATGGCCAAAACTACTTCCAAAAGAAAGAGCAAAATTTTTAAGAGCGATTGGCGAACAACTAAGAGAAAATGCTGAAATGCTTGGTGAGATTGAAACTATTGATACCGGAAAGATTATTAGAGAAACTAAAAAACAAGCAATTTATATTGCAGACTATTATGATTATTACGCTGGTCTAGCAGATAAAGTTGAAGGCACAGTTCTTCCGATTGATAAACCAAATATTCAAGCAATAACAACTAGAATTCCTATTGGTGTAATTGCAGCAATCATTCCTTGGAATTCGCAAATGTTTTTAACAGCAACAAAGTTAGCTCCTGCTCTTGCTATGGGTAACACTGTAGTAATTAAATCATCTGAACTTGCTCCAGCAGTTATGTTTGAGTTTGCAAAACTAATAGAAAAGACCGGTATGCCAAAAGGAGTGGTAAATGTTATTACTGGATTTGGTGATCCATGTGGAAAAACCCTTACAACACACAATTTAGTTGAAAAAATTGCATTTACTGGTGGCCCAGAAACAGCACGATATATAATTAGAAATTCAGCAGAAAATTTATCCGAGGTAAGTCTTGAGCTAGGTGGAAAAAGTCCTGTGGCAGTTTTTGATGACGCTGACCAAGAAAATGCAATAAATGGAATTGTTGCTGGAATATTTGGTGCTAGTGGTCAAAGCTGTATAGCTGGATCAAGACTTTATATTCAAAAAGGTGTTTATGATGAATTTTTAGATAAACTTTCAAATCGTGCATCAAAAATAAAAATTGGCACACCAATGAATCCTGAAACAGAAATGGGGCCATTAAGTAGTTTTAAACAATTAGAAACAATTGAAAAGAATATAAAAGATACAATTGACCAAGGTGGAAAAGTAAAATGTGGTGGCAAAAGAGACTCGTTCTCTAATGAAGGTTATTATTTTCCACCAACAATTATTGAATGCGACAATCATAATTTGCCTGTTGCAGAAAATGAATTATTTGGACCAGTCTTATCTGTAATGAAATTTAATACTGAAGAAGAAGTTATTAGTAAAATGAATGATAATCAATATGGTTTATCATCAGGAGTTTATACGAGCAATCTTTCAAGAGGATTAAGAGTATCTAAAGCAATACGAGCAGGTATTACGTTTGTAAATACTTACAGATTAATATCTCCTTCAGCACCGTTTGGTGGTATTAAAGATAGTGGATACGGAAAAGAAGCAGGAATTGACTCTATTAAAGATTATACAAGAGTAAAGACAACATGGTTTTATACTTCCGATGAACCATCTCTAGATCCATTTTCAATTAGATAATATTTTGTCTTCAAAACATACAGCTTTAATTGTTTTGGTAATGTTTTTTCTTGGTAGCGCCTACCCTTTAGGTAAATTTGGTTTAAATGCATCAATGAATCCAATTTTTTTTGGCGCATTAAGAATGGGTTTTGTTTTTTTATGTTTATTACCATTTTGTAAAATAATTATTCCTGAAAAAAAATATTTCCTACCTTTAATTGGATTTTCTCTTTGTATGGGTGCTGGAGTAAATATGTTTTTATATCTATCCATTAGTGCAGTAACCTTGTTAGCACCTATTACAATTGGCGCACAATTATCAATACCATTTGCAATATTAATAAGTTCTTTATTTCTAAAAGAGAGCATTAGTTTGAAAAAATGGATTTTTATTTTTTCATCATTTTTAGGAATAATATTGATAGCTTTTGATCCAAATGTTTTGAAAGAAATTTCTGGTGCGTTATTAGTTTTTGCAATGGCTTTTTTTTATGGACTATCTCAAGTTTTTTCAAGATACATCAAAGATCTAGATGTCAAGTTCACTAACGCTTTTATGGGATTTGTTGGCTTTTTAGTTTTGATTATTTTTTCTCAAATATTTGAGGGAAATATCGTTGAACAAATTAAAAAAGTTGAAATTGGTGGGTGGCTTGCTGTCATGTATGCTGGAATGATCATTTCAATTTTAGGCCATATGATGATGTTTTACCTTTACAAATTTTATCCTGTTGGAATGGTAATGCCTTTTTATTCTTTGTTCCCAGTATTTGGATTAATATTAACTTTTTTTGTCTTTGGTGAAGTTCCTTCTTTCATCACAATATTTGGGGGAATTATCGTAATTATATCAATATATTTACTACAGAAAACTAGGTAATTTTGTCATTGAATTCTCTGGATATACGACATTTAATCATCTTTTTATAAATTGTTAACAATAAAAGAGGATATGAGGATATATGGTAAAAAATAAAGGATTATTAATTGCAGTCGGAGTTTTAGTACTTACTGCAATAATATATTTTTCTACACAGCAATCTAAGGTTTCTAAAACTGCTGCTGGTGGAGAAATTAAAATGGGAATTATATTAGGGTTCACGGGTCCTATTGAGTCTTTAACTCCTGCTATGGCTGCATCTGCAGAACTAGCATTTAAAGAAGCATCTGACTCAGGTTCATTATTAAGTGGAGCTACAATTTCACCAGTAAGAGCAGACTCAACTTGTGTTGATTCAGCGGCAGCTACAGCAGCAGCCGAAGGAGTAATCGCTCAAGGTGTAGCAGCAATTATGGGTGCTGACTGTTCAGGTGTTACTGGTGCAATCGCTACAAATGTAGCTGTACCAAATGGTGTAGTTATGATTTCACCGTCAGCAACTTCTCCAGGACTAACAGCTCTTGATGATAATGGATTCTTTTTTAGAACTGCACCATCAGATGCTAGAGGAGGACAAATTTTAGCTGAGATCACAAAAGATAGAGGTATTAACAGTGTTGCAATTACTTATACTAATAATGACTATGGAAAAGGTTTAGCGGATGTATATGAAGCTTCTGTTAAAGCTCTTGGCATAGAAGTTACTTCAGTATCAGCACACGAAGATGGTAAAGCAGATTATTCATCAGAAGCTGCAACACTTGCAGCAGGTGGTGGTGATGCATTAGCTGTTATTGGTTATCTTGACCAAGGTGGTAAAGGTGTAATTGAAGCATCTTTAGACGCTGGTTCATTTGATACTTTTATTATGTCAGATGGTATGATTGGTCAATCTATTATTGATGCAATTGGAGATGATTTGAATAAATCTTTTGGTTCATTGCCTGGTTCAACTGGAAAAGGTGCTGATGTATTTGCTGGTGTAGCAAGTGCAGCAGGAATTGATAGTGCCGGACCTTACACAGGAGAGTCTTATGATGCAGCTGCTTTAATAGTTTTAGCAATGCAGGCAGGTGGGTCTGCTGACAGAGCGTCTATTGCAAAAAATGTAATGGATGTAGCTAACGCCCCTGGAACAAAAATTTATCCAGGTGAACTTAAAAAAGGACTAGATTTACTAGCTGAAGGTAAAAAAATAGACTACGAAGGTGCAACCGGAGTAATGTTTACTGATGTTGGTGAAGCAGAAGGTTCTTTTTTAGAAAAAGAAATCAAAAACGGAAAATTTGAAACTGCACAACAAAGATAGTTTTAAATAATCTTAATATTTAAAACCCCAGTAATGAAAGTTACTGGGGTTTTTTTTTATACTTAAATACTGCCTAAAATTCTTAAAATACCAATAAATGAAATGATAATTAAAAAATAGAAAACTACTTTTCTATAAAGTTCTTCTTTACTTTTAACAAAAAATTTGTCTCCAATAAAAACTCCAATTGGTAATATTAGTATCAATGGTAAAACTCTATAAATAGTTGTCATATCAACAATGCCTGCAAAAAAACTTAAGATAAAAGCATAAACATCAGTTAAAAAAAATAGTGCTGCCAAAGATCCTCTAATCACAGCTGGCTGAATACTGGTTACTAATAAAAATAATGCTACAGGCATTCCTCCAAGAGTAGTTAATCCATTTAACGTTCCAGAAATTATGCCTGTTAAAATTTTTAAGCCATTATTGTTAATATTTTTATTAGAGTAGCCTCTCATCAATAAAATTGAAAAAATGATAATAATTAAACATACATAAAAATGAGTGGTTTCTGGAGATAGGTATTTTAATAAATACAAACCAAATGGTGATCCAATTGCTATTCCAATTAAAACTTTAAGAACTAAATTCCAATCTATTTTATTCCATACATACGGAGCCATAAAAATACTTATCAAAACCTCAAGTATTAATATGATTGGAACTATTTCAATTGCAGGAAGTATGAAAGAAAAACCTGAGATACAAGTTGCTGAAAAACCAAAACCATTGAATCCTCTTATTATTGAAGCAATAAATATTGTGAAAATTACAAAATAAATTTCTACTAAACTAAGTTGTAAATAAGATAAAAAATCCATCTTATTTTTTTTCTTTAAAATCTGCTCTTAAAGTTGATAAAATTATTATAACTAAAAAGATTATACAAATTAAATTCATTGTTTTCCAACTTGTTAAAGTTAAAAAAATACCTGCAGATAAACTTGCTACTGCTTGAATAGAATAAACAATTAAATCATTAAAACCTTGTGCCTTAAATTTTTCATCTTCCCTATAAGACAGAACTAATAAACTTGTTCCAGATATAAATAAAAAATTCCAACCAAATCCTAAAAATATCAGAGCGATTAAGTAATTAACAAAATTTTGCTCAAACAAACTAGTCAAGATTGTTATTAAGAATAAAACAGCACCTGCATACATTATTTTACTATGACCAAATTTTCTTATCAAATTTCCTGTAACTAGTGATGGTAAAAACATTGCTGCGATATGAAGCTGAATTACAAGTCCTGTTTTAGTTAAACTTATTTTTTCCATTACATGCATGCTTATTGGTGTTGCTGTCATTAAAAATGACATTACAGCATAAGCAAATGCAGATGCTACTAGAGCTTGTAAAAATCTTGGTTGAGAAATTAACTCCAAATAACTACGTGCAATTTTTTTATTAATGCGATTTGGTTTATGTCCATCTTTATAAAATAATAAGAAAATTGTTGAGGTGAGTGTTAAAGCTGCAAGTGCAATATAAGATCCAGCATATAAATGTTCAACAATAATATCTTTTGTTATATTGGCAACATTTGGTCCTATAAAAGCTGAACCTATTCCTGCTAATAATATTATTGATATTGCTTTAGGTGCCATATCTTTTTTTACTGTTTCAACAGCTGCAAAACGATATTGATGACTAAAGGCAACTCCCGCACCAAGTAAAAAACATGCAAAATTAAATAGAATAAAGCTTTCTATAATTATTGAATATGCAGCTAATAGTGATGACAGTGAGCTACCAACTGATGCAAATATAAAACCTGCTCTTCGTCCAATTACACTCATAACTTTTGCTGCAAAAATTGCAAAAATAGCTATTCCCACAATTGAAAGTGCCATCGGCATAGTTGCTAATGATTTTATAGGGCTAAATTGAGATCCAATAATCCCACTTAAAAAAACCGTTACTGGTGCAGCTGTGAATGCAAAAATCTGACTTAAAATCAGTAGCCAAAGATTTTTATTCATTAAAACATATACTTGTCTGCTATATACATAGCCCAAGCTATTGCGGCACCTAATATAATGTATTTCATGTTATAATTATTTAATCTCTATTTTTTCTGGAAGTATACCTTTTGGACGATATCTCATTATCAATAACAATCCAAGACCCATCATTAGATATCTAAAGTAAGGAACACTTTGAATTAAATGAACCTTTAAAGCATTTGCATCAGACATTCCAACTGTAAAAAAATTAATCAAAAATAATGCTATTGGTGCAGCTTCTATCCATAAAAACCACACTGCAAAACCCCCTAATATGGCTCCAAAATTGTTACCACTACCTCCAACTATAACCATTACCCAAATAAGAAAAGTGTATCTCATTGGTCTATAACTTCCTGGAGTAAATAAACCATCTTGAGTAACAAGCATTGCTCCTGCAATTCCAACTATTGCTGAACCTAAAATAAATATTAACAAATGTTGTTTAACAACATTTTTACCCATAGCATTTGCTGCCTCTTCATTATCTCTAATAGCTCTCATCATTCTTCCCCATGGAGAATAAAGTGCTTTTTGAGTAACTATTAATAGTGATATTACTACAATTAAAAATAATCCTGAGTAACAAAGTTTTACAAAAACTGATGATCCTTCAATAACTAATTGATTAAGTGCAGCTTGTTTGTCTGCGGCATTAGAAATTAATTCTAGTTTACTTGTATTAAATTTTGCAACTAGATTAATAAACCATTCAGTAGCTTGAAGATTTACCTCATAAGGTACAGGTCTATCTAATCCAATTACATTTTTAACACCCCTTGCTAACCAATCTTCATGTTTAATAATAGCTATTACAATTTCAGAAATAAGCAATGTAGCAATTGCTAAATAATCTGCACGTAAGCCAAGGGCAACTTTTCCTACCACAAATGCAAGTCCCGCAGCAAAGAAAGCTCCAACTATCCATGAAAACATTATTGGCAATCCAAAGCCACCAAGAAATCCTGCAGTTGCCGGATTAACTGCTTCAATAGCTTCAATTCCAGGTTCAGCAGTTACTCTAATAATTATAATTCCAGCAATAATAATTGCAGCAATTCCATAAGTTCTAAAATTTGACTTTGCAAAATTCTTTAAGATAAAGCGAATAGCTAACATCATTACAATGATTAACCATAAGCACATTAGGATATCAAAACCTCCAGCTCGCCAGGCTTCTTGAACTGGATCAACCGATATTAAAACTGCAGCTAAACCACCTAGTGCAGCATAACCCATAAGACCAAAATTAATTAAGCCAGCATAACCCCATTGTACATTTGCTCCCATTGTCATTACCGCAGAAATTAAACACATATTAAAAATTGAAAGAGCAACATTCCATGATTGAAATATTCCAACCAAAATAATTAAACCCATCATTATTGTGTAAGCTGCAATTATATTTAGATTTTTTCTCAAAGTACTTTCCCTTTAAATATACCATTCGGTCTGTAGAGTAAGACAATCACCAGTATCGAGAATGAAACAGCAAATTTATAATCTGTCGATAATAATTGTACTAAACTTTCTGGCTCCATACTTTCTGGTAAAATGTACATAAAAAATTTCTTATACGCATAAGTTATAAATATTTCTGAAAAAGCTATGACATAACCTCCTAAAAATGCACCAAAAGGGTTTCCAATGCCTCCAACAATTGCAGCAGCAAAAATTGGCAACATATTGTTAAAATATGTAAAAGGTTTAAAGCTTTTATCCAAACCATATAAAGCGCCTCCAATTGTTGCTAAAATACCTGCAATAATCCAAGTAATCATGACCACTCTTTTAGGGTCAATTCCAGATAATAAAGCTAAGTCTTCATTATCTGAATAAGCACGCATACTCTTTCCTGTTTTTGTTTTATTTAAAAACCAAAATAGAATTGAAACCAATATAAGTGTTACAAATATAGTTATTACCTGACTTGATTTAATTGCTAATCCTTCGTTAAGTCCTGTCATTTCTTTAAATTCACCCGCTTTAATAATAAATTTTTCTCCATCAAAAAACCTTCTATCAGATGGTCCAATTATTATTCTAACAACAGCTTGAGTTACAAACATTACACCAATACTAACCATCGCAAGCTGAACAGGAGGACTCTTGTTAACTCTATAATATCTAAAGACATATTTGTCTACAAAGAGCATGTAGCCAATCATAAAAATTATTGCAAATGGTATAGCAAGAAGAGCTGTTGGTAAAACACCTAAAGAAATACCAATGGATTGAAAATACCAAGTGATCAAAATAGTTACCATAGTTCCGAATGCCATCATGTCTCCGGTTGCAAAATTTGCAAATCTTAAAATTCCATAGATCAAGGTTACAAAAATTGCACCAAGTGCTAACTGAGAACCATAAGTTAAAGCCGGTACAAAAATATAATTTAATAGTAATATAATTGCGTTTAATAAATCCATATTATCCTCCCAAAAAAGAGCTTCTTACTCTTGGGTCATTTAGTAGTTCTTTACCAGTACCTGCATATTTATTTTCACCAGTAACAAGTACATATCCACGATCAGAAATATTTAGTGCTTGTTTGGCATTTTGCTCAACCATTAAAATTGCAACATTTGTTCTTTTAACTTTAATAATGTGATCAAATAATTCATCCATAACTATTGGAGAAACACCAGCAGTAGGCTCATCCAACATTAATACTGAGGGCTTAATCATTAATGCTCTTCCAAGAGCAACTTGTTGTCTCTGACCACCTGATAGCTCGCCAACTAATTGATTTCTTTTTTCTCTTAATATTGGAAATAGATCATAAATTTCTTCTATAACATTTTGGAAGTTATCATCTCTTAGATAGGCTCCCATTTCTAAATTATCTTCAACTGTCATTCCTGAAAAAACATTTTTTGTTTGAGGTACAAATGAAATACCTTCTCTAACTCTATCTTGTGGAGAAAGTTTTGAGATATCTTTTCCATCCATAACTACAGAGCCAGATTTTAAATTTAAAAGTCCAAGCATAGCTTTCATTGCTGTTGATTTACCAGCTCCATTAGGTCCAAGAATTGAAACTATTTCTCCTCTATTAACATCAACTGAACAAGAGTTTATAATATCAGGGCCATTACCATATCCACCTGTCATTTTTATGCCTTCAAAAAAAGCCATTAATCTTCGTCCTTTAGTTTTGATCCTCTACCCAAATAACTTTCTATAACTTTCTCATCTTTCATAACTTCATCAGCAGTTCCTTCAAATAAAACGGATCCTTCAGCCATGACGATAACTGGATCACATAATCTACTAATAAAATCCATATCATGTTCAATCATACAAAACGTATACCCTTGCTCTTTATTTAGCTTAAGAATTGCAGTTCCTAGTTCTTTAAGTAACGTTCTGTTAACACCCGCTCCTACTTCATCGAGTAATACTAATTTTGCATCAACCATCATGGTTCTTCCAAGTTCTAATAATTTTTTTTGACCCCCTGATAAGTTTCCAGCTAATTCATTTGATAGGTGTGTCAGATTTAAAAAATCAACTACGTCCTGAGCTTTTTGTTTTACAATTAATTCTTCAGTTCTAACTAAACTTGGTTTTAATAAAGCAGTCATTAGTTTTTCACCTGATTGGTTTGCTGGAACCATCATCAAGTTTTCTAAAACTGATAAATTTGTAAATTCATGTGCTATTTGAAATGTTCTTAAAATACCTTTGGAAAATAATTCATATGAAGGGACATCAGTTACATCTTCATTATTAAATAAAACTGTTCCTTGAGAGGATTTTAGGTTTCCAGCAATTAAATTAAATAAAGTAGTTTTGCCAGATCCGTTAGGTCCAATTATTCCTGTGATAGAACCATTCTTAATTTTTAAAGAGCAATCTGAAACCGCAGCTAATCCTCCAAAATATTTAGATAGATTTTCAATTTGCAAAATATTCTGTTGTTGATCCATGAAATTTTATTTATTTAATCTTTTATGTATACTATTGAGAGTTTTCTCTAAAGATTTATAAAAACCAGCTTTTGTTAATTCTTTAACACCTTGTTCGTTTAATCCTTTAGGAGTTTGAGATTCTTTTACCAAATATTTTAAATCTTTTTTTGAATTAACAACAGCATCTTCTGACAAAGCTAAAAATAAAGAAGTTATATATTTTTGAGCATTATTTTTTTTAACACCTCTTTTAACCAACCAGTCTGTCATTGAACTTAACAATTGATAAAAAGGCGCCATCATTCCTGATGTGGACCAAAAATTAATAGATGATTTTTCATTCTTTATTTCAACTGTTGTTCCAACTTTATCAAAGAAAGCTTTAACTTTTTTATTAGGAGGACAAATAGGTACTGGGCCTTTTTTTAATGATATTGGTGGTAAAGGTATGGCTCTTACAATTTTAGCTTTAACTTTTATTGCTTTTTTTAATTGAGATAAAGTAATCGTAGAAATAAAACTAATTACAGTTTGTGTTGATCTAAATTTTAATTCTTTAATTATTTTATCTCCTACCGTGGGTGTGACTGATAAAAATACCCACTCACACTTATCAACTATTTGTTGATTATTTTTAGCGATTATTACTTTTTTAAATTTTTGTTTTAGATTCTTAGCAAGATTTTTGTTTCTTGGTGAAATCATAATTTTGTTAAATGAAATTTTAGATGTGCAAATACCAGTGATTACTGAAGATGCTATTTTACCCGTACCTATAAATCCTAAATTCATAAATTGTGATTACTTTATATTGATTATATTGAATTAAT
>Ga0209041_1001653_pt1 | contig 13115 bp, 10 predicted proteins | sample SaaInlV_100m_DNA_4_FD_184647 | JGI IMG/M metagenome (GOLD analysis project Ga0209041, IMG submission 184647) | Marine microbial communities from expanding oxygen minimum zones in the Saanich Inlet - SI037_S2LV_100m_DNA (SPAdes) (version 2) | ecosystem: Environmental > Aquatic > Marine >... | reverse complement strand
GATAATTCCATTTTAGACCATTTATAAGGTGATTTGTGATTTCAATTTCGCCAAGGTTTTAGGTCCGATACCTTTAACCTTCATTAGATCATCAAACGTTTTGAAAGGACCATAATCATCACGAAACCTAATGATTCGTTCTGCAGTTACTTCTCCGATCTTCGGAAGTTTGATCAAATCCTGCTTTTGAGCAGTATTAATATTAATAATTTCTGTCTCAGGTGTATAATCCTTTTCTGAGCTACCACCTTTTAAGACTTTTGTCTCTTTCTCTGAAGATTTACCCATTGAGCTATACGCTAATTCAGCAGTTTGTTTAAAGGATTCTTTTTCTTTTTTTGTAAGTGCAGTAAAACCGTCATAATAATGAGATTGATTATAGAGTTTTATTCCATACCCTAAAACCAAAGAACCTATTAAGAAAAGGATGACTCGCTTTTCTTGTACGGTAAAAAGAGTCATTAAAGATCTATTTTTGAATAAGGCGTGTGAATAGGCTCTAAATTTTTATTCAAATCTTCTATAATTATTTTTGTGCTTCTGGATAGTTTTGTCGGCGTTTCAATTTGTATTTTGACCAATTGATCACCATTGGATCTGCTTCTTAATCTCGGGAAGCCTTTTCCTTTCAATCGTAAAACTTGCCCAGATTGTATTCCCGAAGGAATTTTTAATCCTGCTTTTCCGTCCACAGTTGGAATATCAATTTTCCCACCTAAGACAGCAGTTGGATATGAAATGGTTACTTCCAATAAAACATTTTCGCTATCTCTAATGAAATATTCATGTTCAGCTTCTACAAAGACAACAATAAGATCTCCAGGATTTCCCATCACATCTTCATTCCCTTGTCCATTCAATGTCATGTAATTCCCTTCTTCAACTCCAGCAGGGACATTCACCTTAATCGTTTCTTCTTTTTTTATCATGCCATCAGGTCCAGCACCTAAAGGATGATTACCAATCCGTTTCCCAGATCCTTCGCAATGTGGACAAACAGATGTAGATCTCATGTGACCTAAAATTGTATTTTGAACTGTAGAGACTTGACCTTGCCCCTGGCATGTTGGACAAGTTTTAAATTCAGCGCCTGGTGCAACGACAGATCGTTTTATTTTTATTTTTTTCTCAATTCCTTGGGCAATATCTTCAAACGTTAATTTTAATTTAATACGAATATCACTTCCTCGACCACGAGATCGACCTCGGCCACCACCACCGCCAAAGAAACTTTCGAAGGGACTCCCACCAAAAATATCTCCAAATTGAGAAAAAATATCATCCATACTCATATGAACCCCACCGCCACTAAAACCACCTTGACCACCTGAATCACCCATGCCAACTCCTGCGTGTCCATATTGATCATAACGAGCTCGTTTTTGAGTATCACTTAAAACGGCATAGGCTTCTGCCGCTTCCTTGAAATTTTTCTCAGCATCCGGATTATCGGGATTTCTGTCCGGATGGAATTTCAGGGCTAATTGCCGATAAGATTTTTTTATTTCATCTTGTGATGCACTATTTGTGACACCAATTACTTCGTAAAGATCTTTCATCTTTTATTTACAATAACTTTTGCATGACGAATAACTTTTTCACGATAAGTAAATCCATTTTCAAACACACTTAGAATAACGTGATCATCCTTTGATTCATCTTTTTGAGTCATCATGGCATCATGAATTTCTGGATTCATCTCATCTCCAACTCCACCAAACGGTTTTACATCCAATGATTCGAGAAATTTGTTGATTTTAGATTCAACCATATTCATTCCATCTTTTAGAACTTCGTCCGCAGTGTTGGATGATTCAATCATGCGACCTAAGTCATCTAGAATAGGAATAAATCCTTTAATAACATTTTCACCATCATATTGTAACAATGAAGATATTTCATCAACTTTCCTTCGTCTAAAATTATCAAACTCAGCTTTCAATCTTAGGTGCTTATCCTTGAATACTTCGAGTTGAGTTTCCAATGATGTTATCGTTTCTTTATCCAGTATTGTTTGTTTGGAAACTTGTTTTTTAGAAGCCTTTGGCTTCACTTTTTTTTGTGGTTCTTTATTAAGTGTTTCAGACACTATTTACCCTGAATATTAAATTATTTATAAATTTCTCAGCCCTGAATTTAAGAGGTTAAAATCAGTCTGAACAATGATAGAAAATAGATGTTATTTTAGGAAACTGGATACAGCTCGGTAGCTTCCAATTAAAGTAATACTGATTACAATCAAACACAGCCACAACCATACAACTGGGTTAAAAGATAAGGTAATCCTCCAAGTTGTAAAATTATTTAATAAATAATTCACGCTTTGAATAGTACCAAAAAGAGCGGGAAAAACCAGAACTGCTGAAAATAATCCAATAAATAAACCCTCTATAATAAACGGAGTTTTAACGAATAATCTCGATGCCCCAATAAGCTGAAGAGACCCAATTAATTCACGTCGAGAATAGACAGACATTTTGACCGTATTATAAATGATTAAAATAGCAATAAGTACAATTGCACCAGCCAAATAAGGAAAACGATCAACAGCCCGTTTATAATTTCTCTCAATTTTTTTTATAAGATTACCTTGATATCTTACTTCTTCGACTCGACCGATGGACTTAATTCTCTTAATGATTGGCTCAACTTTAATTAATTCACGACTTGTTCTAGAAAGATTAACTACAGCACTTACAGGTAAGGGGTTATAACCAAGTATATCTGTTATATCTTCACCAAATTGATCTTTAAAAATTCGAACTGCATCTTCTTTTTCGATAATAGTCGCGGTGCGAACTCCTTTCAGTTTTTTGATTTTATGAATTAATCCAACAGCTTCTTCATTTGTAACATCCTGTTTAAAGAAAACTTCAATTTTATATTTCGATCTAAGATATTGGAGTACTTTATGTGTATTGTCTCCAGCCGTTGCCAAAAGTCCAACAATGAATAATGCAATAAATAAGGAAAATACTGCTGTGAATGCCGTCATTTTATGACGCCATATGTTTTTTAATCCTTCAGAAATTAAATAAAGAATCTTATCCATTAACGACCTCGTAACTTTCCATCTTTGAGTTCTATAATAGGTCGTCCGCGTCCTTTAATTAGATTATAATTATGCGAAGCCATCAGAATCGTCGTTCCGGTTTCATGAATAGTTTCAAGAAGTCTTACCAATTCAAAAGATGCGATGGGGTCTAAATTCCCTGTGGGTTCGTCTGCTAATAATATGTCAGGTTCTTTTATAATTCCACGAGCAAGGCAAGCACGCTGTTGTTCTCCACCAGATAGTTCACTTGGGAGATGGTCTTCTTTTCCAACTAATCCAACCAAATCCAAAGCTTCATCTACTCTATCAGGAATATCGCGCCCGGGAAATCCAAGGACATGTAAGGGTAACGCTACATTATCAAATAAATTCCGATCCGGTAAAAGAACATAATTCTGAAATACCATCCCGATAGATTTACGTATTTTTGGGATTTGTCTTTGTTTTAATTTATTAGACGAGTATCCATTTACTTTTACAATTCCTGTATCAGGAAACAAATCAAAATAGATTAACCGCATCAATGTGGTTTTGCCTGAACCGGTTGGTCCTATAAGAAAAGAGAATTCTCCCTCATCTATGGATAGGTTCAAGTTATTGAGACCATACCCCTTTTTATGGGTAAAAGTTACATTTCGGAATTCAATCATAGAAAAATCTGGTACAATTTAAGAGTCTGAAAATAGGAATAATAGCGGTGCAATTAATGACTTTTCTTGTACGAGTTTAAAGAAAATCGAATTGTTTATAAAAATAATGAATTTCAATTATTCAACGCGTCGTTTTTTTGTATCTTTCGCACTTAAAATTACCCTTCAAAAGAAACAGTGAATACCTATATCATCCTTGATTGCGTCATCGTTGTCATTTCCATTATTATGCTTTGGAAAGGCGCGGACTGGCTTGTTGACTCAGCGGCCGAGATTGCCCATAAGTTACATGTGTCTGATCTTATCATTGGATTAACCGTGGTAGCATTTGGAACATCCGCACCAGAATTTGCCGTTACCATTAGCGCTGCAATATCTGGACAATCAGATATATCAATTGGTAATGTAGTTGGTTCCAATATATTTAACCTTGGTTTTATTTTAGGTGGAACAGCAATTATTCGCCCCATTGTTACATCCGAAAAATTATTTAATCGTGACGGATTATTCTTACTTATAACTACAGCCTTAATATTTTTTCTATTTTTTGGCTTTGATGGCTGGACGCCCAATGATTCCTTTACCAAATTTGAAGGCGCACTTCTTTTTTTATTATTGGTTGGATATATCACATTTCTTTTTGTAAAAAAAGACCCACCTGAAGAAGTACATCCACATAACGCAAATTGGGAATCATATCTGTATTTTTTTGCTGGGCTAATTCTAATTGTGCTTGGTGGACATCTTATGGTAAAGCATGCGTCTAGTGTTGCCCATTATATGGGAGTTTCTGACTGGGTGATTGCTGTTACGATTGTGGCGGCAGGAACATCCGCGCCTGAATTAGCTACCTCCATTTCGGCCGCATTAAAGGGTAGACATGGAATCGCTGTAGGAAATTTAATCGGTAGTGATTTATTTAATCTGCTAGGCGTATTAGGATTGGCAGGTATCATTAACCCAACGCTAATCGGGGAAGATATTTACAACAGTATGTTTCTTCTCGTTCTCATGGTTGGTTTAACTATGTTAATGATCCGAACGAATTGGCGTATTACTCGGAAAGAAGGAATGCTTTTAGTGGGAATTAACTTAGTCCGCTGGTATTTCGATTTCGCTTCTTAAGGTCATTTTTTTGGCTTAAGAATATAAATTATTCTTATTAATATATTCCCAGACTGGAAGCGTTACCATATAACGTATTGTTTTATTTTTTATCCAGCGATGACGAATGTTGCTTGATGAAATTTCAAATCTTGGAATATTTGCAAATTGGATTCGATGAAATATCCAGGAAGGAATATCACTTGGCCTAAACCCTGGCCGAATTGCCACAATCACTTGACACGAATTCAAAATACTTTTAGCATCCTTCCATTTTTGAAAATCAAGTAAACTATCACTGCCAATCAAGTAGGAGATTTCACCATCACTTTCAGCAAGTTGACTTTTAATAAACTGAACCGTATCTATTGTATATGAAACTCCCCCTCTTTTTATTTCAACATCAGAAATTTCGAAATTAGGATTACTGTCCACAGCAATTTTCAGCATTTCAAGGCGGTTCTTGACAGGTGTAATTTCGGTTTTATGTGGCGGTTGATATGCTGGAACAAATACAATTTTATCAAAATTTTCTGCTTCAAAAACTGTTTGCGCAATTAATAAGTGACCGATATGGGGAGGATCAAACGTGCCACCAAATAAACAAATTTTCATTATTGTGTAGTACTAAGGATATTTTGAATATTCTTCAGCACCTTGTCTATTTCTTCCATCACTTTCTTACTCTCATCTCCAATAGCAGTAACTTCATTAGGAATGTTCTTTAAAACTCCTGTTGTAGCTTTAATTGACTTTAAGGCAGCAGGTGCTTTACTAAAACCTAAACTCTTAGCAGCTTTAGGCAACTCTCCTGCGGACGCTAACAATGACTTAGCCTGCTCACCTATAGCTTTCAAATCATCAGGAACAGATTTGAGCTCTTCTGCTCCATCAACTACGCCAGTCTTTAGAATACCGAGTTTCTCCCGTATCATTTTTGTCGGGTCATAATTTATCGTCAGTGTTATAAACTTATCCATATCAATTGCAACCAGCGCATCTGATTCTTCTGACGCTTTTGAAATCGCTATAATAATTTTCTCCTGCAAGCTACCTTCTACTTCCTTGAAAGCAGTGAGAACCTTTTCTACAGCAGGATTTGTTTCAACATTAAAGGTTGGTCCTTGCGTGGCTTTTAATATTGCAATTGCTATTTGTTGCCTTGACCAACCAAGTGGCCCTTCTGAATGTGCAGCTATAGCTGCCAGAACATCGTTACTCTCTGCTAATCCATCTGATACACTCTTTAATTTATCTTTTAACTCTACTATCTTATCATTCAAGTCAAAGGCTGCATTCTTGAAATTGTCTATTTCAGGACTACCGGTAGCTTTAGGGCGATTATTTGATTTATTATTTTTATTAATTTTTTTAGGTAAACGATTATTAATTCTTATAAATTTTTTTATTTTTTTTGAATTATTTTCCTTTAATACTCCTAATCCTTGATTAGCTAAGTTAATTATTTCTGTGTCATAATAACTATCAACAACACGTTCTAACGCAATTTTGGCAGATTCAAATTCATCCATTTTCATGTAAAGAATCCCCGTTTCGTACAATTTCAGCCCTAATTTTTCCCGCAATAATTCAATAGATGTTAATACTTCTTCCTTGAGTTTTGACCGTTGGAAATCGTCTAAAAATTCCTGATATCGTTCTAGAGCTTTTTCCGTGTACTCTTGATCATGGTAATATTTAGGTGATTCAATCCGGTACGCTTCACAAATCTTAAATCTAGCGTCTTCAACAAAAGGACTAAATCCCATTCTTCTAGTTAATTTTTCATATTCGCTGATAGCGTCTAAATACTCTTCATTTCTATAATAGGATTCGGCAAGATAATATTGAGCATCATCCCCTAAATCCGACCCAGTTCCTCGAATAACAACCTGCTTAAAATCCAACTGAGCTTGGAGATATTTTTCTTTTTCCAAATTTTTCATTCCAATATCAAATTTTTCTTCCAACGTAATATCATCCCCGGCATTTGAGCCGGCGCAAGAAAGTGATATCGCAAAAAATACGATCCAAAATTGTTTTATTATTTTATTCATTTTATTAAAAATTTATGGTTAAGGAAATCCCGCCAATTCCAGTTCGATTTATCGGATTATATACGAGACTTAAATCCGTTTCAACTTCATTTGTATCTTGTTGTTTTCTCGCTTTTTTCTGGCTAGTCAAGACTGCTTCTAATCCACTAAATACATGGTTAAACAACAAGGTTGTTATACTATATTTTGCAATTGATTTCATTTGATTGGAAACGTATCGCTGGTCAAGATAATCAACTTTCATTGGAGTTTTTATCACTAATTCTGTACTATCTTCCAATTTTTTTTCATCCCAAAACCAATCACTCTTGACATCTTCCCATCCGCCAACAAATTGATCGTATTTCCCAATATTTTCGTAATAGTGAAGATTTCTTACAACAGAAACACTTGCTGAGTCAACCCAATCTGTATGGGTTTCTAAAATGTCTGAAGAAACAAATTGTCCAAATTCATCCGCCAGTGTTCCTGTTAAATGAAGCGTTAAATCATGGGTTCCAGAAATATGTTTCAAAGCACTAAAATTATCCCATTCCATTCCTTCAATTGTGTTGCCGGGTGGATTCTTCCAATTGTCAACCCAATTTGCAATATTCCAGTTTAAATCAGCATAAGACTCATAATCGTCTTGAAGTCTTTCTGCCTTTTTTGCAAAATATTGCCAAGATAAAATACTTCCTACTTCCACTCCAACAAAAGCAGCCGTTTTCCATAAAGGTGACTTATTGTATAATTGGCCAGCGCCAGGAAGTACCAAGGACATAATAAGAGGTTTACCCGGATACTGAATCTGTGGTTCATCCATTATTACTACAGAAGTAGAATCCTGAGCATTTAATGGTATTGCTAAAGTAATAAAAAAATTAAAAATCAAAAAGAACTTTAACATAGGCTCTGCCATCATCTCCATATTGTATTGTTTTTCCATTTATCTCTCGCGTGAATTTGTCTAGTGGCTGATGATATTCCAGCTCAATTGCAGTAGGGAAATTATAAAAGGAATACCCATTCAATCGCCATTGAATTCCAATAGACCGTTTTAAATCTAAATCATCATTTGACCAAGCGTCACCAGTTTGAAAAATTGCACCAATTGTACTATTTTGAAAAATAATCCATTTTGCTTTCAAATGTTTTTCTGAAAAAAGTGGTGCCCTAAATGTCAAATCTAACATGGCACTTTTTGCCCCTTGAATTGAATAAAATGGATACCCTCTCAACCCAGGTAATCCTCCTAAATAAAAATGAAAAAATGAGTCCGAACTTTTATTCGAGATCCAACCGCCTTGTGTAGTTAAAGAAACTGTCCATCTATTTCGCCATGGCAATTCATAGTAATAGGATCCGCCACCTTGAATACGACCTAAATTATTATCAAAAAATTCTGCTGTTAATGTACCTGCTTCAGACAAATTTAAACTGTCAATAAATTCATTTTTTTCCAAATCCACTGACGTCCAAATTTTAAATCCTTTTGAAGGATTTATTGTTTTATCTAATCTTCTTTTCACCATATCTAAAGACCAATTGCCACTCAAAGACCATCCTTTGAAATAATCATAAGCAACACCCGCTTCTATCCCTTCAGAATGTAAACTTTGATTGATGAAGGCACGATACCACTGGCGTGTACCAGAGACTTCTAATAAACTCCCAAATAGTGGCAGTTTTAAGCCAGACCTAAATTGGACTAAACGGAATTTTATATTGTCTTTAATATCGTAAATACCTTGGTGTTTAGAATTATCCGTCGTGTTACGAGTTAAAAAAAATGTTTCGAAAAATATCGTCGGATAAAATCTTTTAAAATCAAAAATAAAAAACAAATCTACATCATTAATTTGATTTACAGATCCACCACCAAATAGAGATAAACGATGAATAATTTCACTAGAATAAAAATAGAATCCCGGTTTAACAGTTCCGTAATCGAACATGACTTTCGGCATGATGAACATATTAGGGAATTGATCTTTATAGGATTTTGTTTCAGTTTCAGTTAATTCAATAATTGGATTACTTAGGCCACGGTTATTTTCAAAATAATTGGAGGAATATCCAACAAAATCTTCTAAGATTGGATGAATAGAATCTAAAAGCGTAATTGTGTATGCCCCATTTTTATACATTGAATATAAAATCCGACCATCCTGTGAAATGTCTGGCATAAAGGCTCCACCCGATAAATTTGTAATATAGCCAAACGTTGAGTCAATAGGATTTTCTATCATCAAATTATAAATACCACTTTTATCCTGTGAATAGACTTTTATTCCAATGGAAGAAACTGACATATTTCTTTCATCATAAAGCGGTTGATTGTATTGAATCGTAATTTCGTTCAGGTTTAGATCTATTTTTCCAATATCACGATAATGATGTTTTGTAATATCAAACCATAATGAATGATCCAATTTTGAATAAGTAAGATGACTTAAAATTGGACGATCTTCAAAATTTGTTATTTTCTTTATTAACCCTGTTTCCAAATCTAATATATTAATATTTTGGCCACCATCGTAGGTCGACAAAAAAGCTATAGTGCTATCTAATTCTATGAATACGGGATTAAATCCCCGTGATTCAACTGTAAGCTTTTTCTCTGTTCCCGTTTCAATTTCTAATGAATAAATATCATAAAATTTTGAACCATGTTTATTGGGGAATTTTGGTTTTTTACTATAATAAATAAGTTCACCATCGGGATGCCAAGACGGTGCAGAATGAACACCACCCATTAGTTTTATATTTTCATCCGTGTCAAAATCATAATAAAATAAATCTGTTTGACTAAAATAATCATTTTCTTGATTTGACAAATAAACAAATCCATTTTTTTTGGGATGCCATTTCGGATATATATTTGTGGTTCCATTTTTTTGGATTTGCTTCCCTTCTACTGGATTAATTTCTATGGGAGAAACCAAAAGTGTATATTTCGCATCCAAAGATCTTTTAAAATCTTGATAGACTTCTTCACCACTTATTCCTACAACATTTTCGATTGCTTTATCAATAGAAAATTGAAAAGGGGATGATAATTCCGTCATAATCAATTTTAAACTTTCTGAACCATATTCATTGGCTATATAAGTGGAAAGTGCAAAACCAGAATTATAGGTCGATTCGTTCCCAATCCCCTTTTTTCCGAAGGTATTCATTTCTGTAAATGTCAAAAGATTGTCATGAATTGTTCTGTCTCGAAGAATCATATCACGATGAGAGTCCCAATGGTCCCAATCAGCATTATCGTACATATACTGAGCAATCCCCTCCGCCAACCAAGGTGGGACAATCGCTCCAGGGATAGGATAACTAATTAGGGCATTCGGGTATCCATAAAGTACATCAGGACGTTTTTCCTTTTCGTAATTCATGAATTGGATATAAGCGCCAGGGATTTTAGTTCCTGCTTTCATGGCTTTTTGCAAAGAAACAATATGGACAAACTCATGCGTAATAACATTTTGTAACCAACGATGGCTCCCTCGTAATTCGAAATCGAGTGGCGATGCCCAAATCATAATTTTATTATCATAATAATATGCAGCGCCATTTGAATAATCATCCGGGTCTTTTAGGATTAAATGCGTTTTCTCTTTTGGACTGAAATTATAAAAGTTCGTTACTTTAGGATAAATAACTTCAGCAACAGTTGCCGCTTCTCTGGCTGTCATTTCAGTTTCATCATGAAAATGAATTTGAAAATGTTCAGTTTCAAACGTGTGCCAGTTTAATTCAGGATGGTTATACTCAACTTGGGAAAATCCTATAGAAATCCAAAATAGAAAAATGATCTTTTTCATCAATGAATCACAGCAATCTTTATTATACTGGTTTCTTTCTCATTGTCAGCTCTCACAGCCACATGAGCGAAATAAACACCTGATTCAATATCCGAAACATCCCAAACCCATTCTGTTATTTGCTTACCAGATTGATAAAAATCTTCTGAGAAAGATTTGATGAAATAACCGGCAAGATCATACAAGTTCACTTCCAGATCTTCAGCACCGATTGTTTCAACCCGAATTGTCCCAGAATTATCTCGGATCGGATTTGGATAACAATAAGAACGAATATGATGGTTTTCAGTTTCTGACTCAAAAGTATAATCTAAATTGACAGTTCTGCTTCTGCCCCAGTCACCATGCTCAAAAGCCCATTCATTACTATTAGATTCTGTTTCGTCATTAAATTGATAAATCGCGTGGCGGGTTAAAATAGAATTTTTTCCATCAATTGGTTTTACTCCAAACAATTCATCCATTTTATTAGATGTAATTTGATATTGAACTTTCCCTTGATGATTAAAAATGTAAATAGATGATGAATCTGCGGATTTCGCTACAATTTCAGGGTGACCATCATTAAATAAATCCCTAGCTAAAATGGGTGACTGTAATTCTATCTCTAATGGAAATCCTGCCATGAGAATAAGATCAGAATTAAAGGCATATAATATTCCGGTTGAATCCAAAGCTAAAACATCAACATTTGCATCCAAATCCAGATCAATTCCCGAAATAGATTTGAAAGAAATATTTTCCCATTTTGATATTGTCCCGTCAAAATCTGTTAGCGAAATACCGGTATTTTCTAAATCAATTCCATAATTAAAGGAATTAGAAAAAATTCTTTTTTTGTGAGATTCCCATTCTTGATTACTAAGGTAAATCAATGAGTCTGCCCATATTGGAATGCTACCGTTATGGGAATTTTCTTCAAACAAAATTTTCATAACCGAATTGTTCAGATGATTATAATCATATCTAGTTTTAGATTGTGTGTAATCTATTGGACTGTATCCTGGATCGACGTTTGGCCATTCAAAAACATCAATTAGGGTATGATTTTCTTGTTCATCTATTACTATAAAATATTTAAATATTGTATCTTTTTTAGCATGGAAGGAAATTTTATTTGAAATCGTATCAATTGGCGCAATCCAAAGTGAATCACCAGAACCTAATATTTTCGTATGTCCACTTGCTATAAAGGAATTCAATATAGTTTGTCCCATGATCGGAAATCCATCCATCATGAGCGAATTAGACACTGAAAAAGACATGGTATCACCTGATGTACTTATATCACTAATGCTTATGAATGTGGATGAGCCATCATTGGCATTTGTTGGAGGATAAGTAAATGGACCAAATTCCGGCGACATATCTTCCATACTGGGGTTAGCTAATTCATATTGAGTATTTCCCTTAAACCACATATCCCCAAAATAACCGGCAGATGGATCGCTAAAAATATGAATAGATGGATATCCAATATCTTGTGCGCCATCAGATTCTTCTAAATCGACACCGAGACGAGAAAGATTAGTATTTACAGAAAAATTATCAATTCCTTCATTGATGGCAGTTTCATCAATATGCCAAATCAATAATCCTGAAGCCGGGAGCCCAATATCATAATTTGGGACGGAAATTATTACACCATTTTCATCTTTTTCAATTCCTGCGGAATCTTGGAGTATTTCTATCAAAGGTGGATAATTTGTTTCTCCGTTTGATTCCCACATGGCATATCGCATTGAATCAAGATTAATTCCATCATGGATTGTATTATCGCGATTTTCGATAAGAAAATATTCCGAATCATTGATTGGGATTTTCGCCAAATTATTTTCGCTTCTAGATTTCAAATTGACTGCTGAACTAAAATCGATACTTGTTGGAGATTCCCAGCCCGCGAAAATTCGTGTCCACGCAGTGGGTGGAGATGGTACAAAACCACGTCCATTGTTCGATCCTTGATCCATTAGCCCAAAAACGCCAACACCACTCTCTCCTGTTTCAATATTCCAAAGAGGTGGTAAACCAACTGCAAATCCAACCATGAGTGCAAAAGTACCAGTAAGTCCATATTGATATTCACATGGTTGAGACGCGGATGAAAACATGGATTCTGCTATATTATATAATAAATGATTTTGGGTTTCCGGTAAAATAATACCATGATGTATTTCATGATTCCCTACGGCAATTGATGATGTTCCTAAATGCTCTAAAAGCATTTTATTATCAACATAAGTTGATGGAATATCTTCTGGAGTCGGATCTAAGAAAGGGAGTGCGAAATCTTGTCCAATTCCCGCGTGAAAAACAACAATTAAATCATAAGAAGAGAAATCAATTTGATCGACTAAATATGCTTCATTAATTGCATCCGAGAAGAATTTTGTAATACGCTCTTCCTTAACATCATCCTGATTATATGGATTATAATAGTTCA
>Ga0209041_1001645_pt1 | contig 13178 bp, 10 predicted proteins | sample SaaInlV_100m_DNA_4_FD_184647 | JGI IMG/M metagenome (GOLD analysis project Ga0209041, IMG submission 184647) | Marine microbial communities from expanding oxygen minimum zones in the Saanich Inlet - SI037_S2LV_100m_DNA (SPAdes) (version 2) | ecosystem: Environmental > Aquatic > Marine >... | reverse complement strand
ACAATTACAGGGAATGTAACGACAAATGCTGTTCAAGGATGAGATCGGTAGGGCCTTTTGTTGTCTGGGGAGGCATCACTTAAGTAGCCATATCATAATGGCGGAAGATTTATAGTAAATGTAAGAGCAATTAGCCTATTTATAGTAATTTCTGGCGGAACTTCACCGCGCTCTACTATTGATAGCTGATAGCAGCCAAGTGCTTATAGCAGATTGTGGCAGGAAGGGGTGTTAATGCTGCCTATACTCAGGCCGAAAACGTCTTCCATGAACGCCACTTAAACCGCAATACCGATTCCAGCCGCTCTATCCCTGCGATAACTATTGGTTATTGCCAGCCATGACTGGCCTATCAACTTGGGTTCTTAGCGCCTCCCACCAGTGGGCTTGGGGCAAATGTTCCAGATCAAAGACTTCTCCGATCAGTGGCGTGGCGACAGTCACATCCCGTCTTTTTGCCTCTGCGGTAATCCGAATAGCTGGCTCATCCCATGGGTGTACCGACAAATCAAACTTAGACCAGTGAATAGGAAATAGTACCCGGGCATTGAGATCGATACTCGCCTGCACGGTCTGCTCAGGCATCATATGAATGTTCGCCCAATTGAGGTTGTAGGCCCCGTTTTCCATAAATGCGACATCAAACGGGCCATATTTGTCTCCAATGATCTTAAAGGTCTCTGAGTATCCACCGTCACCACTGAAGTACGCCTTCAGTGTTTTCGAATCGATAACCCACGAACCCCAAAGCGTCTCGTTTCGGTTACTGAATCGTCGCCCGCTGAAGTGGCGCGCCGGGGCCAATGTCAATTTAAGACCCCGGTAAAGTTCGCTCTCGTACCAATCCAGCTCGCTGATCCTTTCACCGTTGACGCCCCATCGTTGCAAATGCGCTTTGACGCCTAATGGCACAAAAAAACGATCAACACGTTCCGATAGATCTTTAATCGCCTGATAATCAAGGTGGTCATAGTGATCGTGGGAGATGATCACCGCATCGACGGTGGGGAGATCATCAATAGCGACTGGGTTTTGCAATGAGAACGGATTACCTATCAGCACAACCGGGGACGCACGATTAAAAACAGGGTCCGTCATTATGACAACACCATTTGTTTTCATCAGAAGAGTCGAATGCCCCAGCCAGACGAATTTGCCCTCTGTAAAACTATCGCGATCAAAAGACTCAGATGGCAACGGCTTGGCAGGATTCTTCCCATCGGGAGGAAAAATCCAATCGAATATTGAGATTTTCCTCTTGCCTGACGGCGTGCTCACTTGCGTCGACACCAGGTTGGCAAATTTCCCAGCCCTGAAGTTTTTCGAGTGCGCCATACGTTGGGTGCTATCTTCGTCTGGCTTGCCGCCAAAAGCCGGAGCGTAGTTTAAAAAGAGCCAAACTAACAGACTTAAGACCACTGCCGCATACAGTAAGTACTTCAACGCAACTAATAGGTTGTGAAGAATTTCCATTGTCGATGCTGTCCTTAGGCAACCAAGACGATCAGTTTCTTGTTAAGCGACAAAGAATAATACCGCCCTGCCCGGGCTTTCCAGGCGCCAGGCGACACTACTGACCCGGCCCATCGCAGTAATGGTCTTGCTGCCTTTTTCGTAGCTCTTGATAAAGCTCTGGGATCGATCATTTTATTACTCTTTAAGAATTTATGAAGGCGCACAATTTATGATGGACCCGACAATAAGACCGGCGTGAGGCGTATTATCTTGGTCTGACTCATCTACAGCGCGCGGTCGGGGGTGTCCAAAATCCTTGGCGCTTGTCATGACCGCGCGAGCGCTCCTGTACTGGTTGGGTTGGCCCTATTGGGCGCTTTGACCCAGAAAATATTGGATATCTGGCCGGACCTTTCAATTCCTACCGGTAGGTTAATTCAGAAATTCGCCCTTCATATTTACACCGCGTTCCCTGAGGCCTGTAACCGCGGTAAAAACAGGACAATAGCTGATATCACGGCAGCGGCGGCAGCCAGTATCAAAAAGAAAATATCAAAGCCCCAATTTGCATGCACCCAGGCAATCATCGGTATTGCAGTGGCGCTGACCGAAAAGGAAATGATGTATCGCGCAGCCAACGCCCGGCTGCGCCATTGGGTCTTGGCCACCCGACCAATCAGCACATCATTAATCGGGATCTGGCCGAAAACCACCAGCATGAATGCGGTAGCTGTCACCAAAGCCCACGGCCCACTCAATCCAACCATTGCCAGGAAAAAGATGCACTGGCAGGCCGCTACAGTCACAAATACATACTTCAGCGACCAGCGGTCTACCACAAATCCGACAATAAGCTGGCCGATAGAAGCGAGGGCAAAAATGCCAAATGCATACCAGCCTATGTCGGAAACTGAAACTGCAATATCTGCCATCCGCTCACCCACGATCTTGGGTAGAGCAAAAGTCGTGCTCTGAAATATCAACCCGCCCAGGGCTGTCGAGGCAAAAACAATTAGAACAATACGAATCAACTGCGTCCGTGCAAAACCGGTCGAGCCAGTCGCGCCGCCTCGTTTGCCCTCAGACTGGCTGCCTGGCCCGACATTACGGCAGACAAAAAGAAAACCGATGTAGGCGCCACCCAGCAGTAAGGTCACAACACCGGGCCAGATAAAGGCAGCTTTCCAACCACTCGATTGAATCAAAAGACCCGTGAACAAGGCCGCACAGGCAACACCAAGATTGCCGAACACCCCGTTGACCGCCAGCGGCATACCGGTGCGCTGGCGCCCCTGGATCACCATGGCGAGCCCAACCGGGTGATAGATCGACCCAAAAAGCCCAATGAAAAAAAGTCCCAAGGCCATCATAACAGGCGTGGTTGCCATGGCCGTGGCGATAGCGCTGAAACCGATTCCAACAAAAAATATTGCCATCATCTTCTCGCGACTCCAGCGATCGGCCAACCAACCTGCTGGCAGAGCGCCTAGTCCGAATGCGATCACCCCGGGAGTAGCATAGGGAATTAACTCGGCATAACTCATCTCCCATTCCCGAGTCAGAGTTAGGGCCGCGACACTGGCGAAAACCAGTGGCAACAGATGGTCGACAAAATGGCCAATATTCAAAAAAAGAAAATGTATTCGCGCGCGCACTGTTGTTTTACTCTGATCAGGCATCACAGATGATTATATAGATTGATACTATATTTAGGCTAACGGATTGGGAAGTGCCCCTATCCCATAAATGCAATCGACACTCACAAAACTGCTGTGCCGCTTTGCTCTTGTCTGAATTTGAAAAGCGGCCGTGGCTGTGGCTGTGGCTAAATAGACTAAACACTAAACACTAAACACTAAACCAAAGGATTAACTGATGAAATTTCAACTTAGCGCTATCAGCTGTGCGTTCGTCGCGTCGATGGCACTCATAAACCCACTCGCCCAGGCCGAAACCCGCGTGACTTATAAATCCGCGAAATCGACTTCCTCCTACTACCAAATGGCCGTTCAAATATCAGAGGCTATGAAACAAGGATCAAATGGCAACATTATTGTCACAGTAGAAGAGAGCCAGGGCTCAGTTCAGAATGTGATGGAGGCCAAAGTTCGCGGCGGTGATTATGTTTTTACCACGCCACCGGTCCTGGTGCGGCTAGCTCAAGCCGGCAAAGCCATGTTTAAGGATAAGACTGATCCTAAGTTCGGTGAGATTCGCGCACTTTTTCCTATCCCTTCGCTGACAATGCATTTTGTGATGTCCAGTAAAAGCGGAGTTAAGGATTTTGCCGGATTAGCGGGCAAAACCATCCTCCTGGGCAAAGGGTCCTTTGGCGCTAAAGAGGGTGCCAAATACATCAAACTGTTCGGACTTGAGGGTAAGGTCAACCTGGCTGATGCAGAATTATCAAATGCAGTTTCTGCATTAAAAAATGGTCAGATTGATGGCTTTGTCACCGCGGGGTCTTTCCCGGCCCCCAATGTCATTGAAGCTGCGGCATCTACCGGTGTGACCGTACTTTCGTTGTCGGGTGATCAGATCAAGAAAACCAAACGCACCCGCCTGGTTATCCCAGCCGGCACCTATGCCGGACAAGACCAGGACATCATTACTACTTCATTGCCGGTGGTGGCCTATACAACGACTGCCATGGATGACGACACCGCTTACGCATTAACCAAAACCTACTGGGCGCAAAAGAGCTCAATGGGATCAAGCGCAGCGTGGTGGAATGGCGTCAACGAAGGGCTAATGCCTAATATCACCGGCAAAATTCACCCGGGGGCTGTGCGCTACTATCAGGAAGCAGGGTTTACCCTTTCGGCCGCGCAGCAATAACAAACTCCTCATCACATAAAGCAAAGCCATCTGACGAAATCTCCAGGTACTTCTTTATTGCCATCGGCTTACTTGGCGAACTGAAGTTCGGGTATTGATCGACTCAGGATCAGAATCGCTGCTGGCGAGATATCGGGCCCCTGCCCTGATTCTCGCCAGCAGTTGCGTCTTTTTTCACCTTTTTCTGATTTTCTCAGGCCTGACCCCCAACCTGGTCAGCAGGCCTGTCCATATGGCATTTGTCCTGCCTTGGGTTCTGTGTCTTGGGGCTCGCTCAAGCTTTGCAAGAATTACCGGGTATGTCCTCGCTATCGCCGGTATATCGTGCGCTCTTTGGATCGCTTTAGCCCATGATTCACTGGGTGATCAATATGGCTTTTTAGAATCGAATGCCCAGGTGGGGGGCGCCATGATTCTTCTTTTGGTAGTGATTGAGGCTGCTCGGCGCGCTGTCGGCTGGCCGCTGCCGTTAGTGGCTGCAACTGCGCTCGCGTATGCCCTGTGGGGTGAACATATCCCCGGGGAATTCGGTCACTCCGGCATGCCTCTTGAAAGCCTGCTGGGCAGCCTGACCATTACTGAGGGTGGCATCTGGGGAATTCTCACCGGCATTTCGGTTAACGTCGTGGCGATATTTGTGATCTTCGGCGCAGTGCTCAATAGTGGAGAAGCAGGACGCGGGTTTATGAACATTGCGGCCAGTGCTGCCGGGCGTCTGAGAGGTGGTGGCGCAAAAGTATCTGTCATCTCATCCGCCCTTTTTGGATCTATTTCGGGATCAGCCTCTGCCAACGTTGCATCGACCGGCGCTATCACCCTACCGGCCATGATTCGCCTGGGTTACCCCAAACGTCTTGCGGGCGCGGTCGAAGCCGTGGCTTCATCGGGCGGGCAGATCATGCCACCGCTGATGGGTGCCGGGGCTTTCGTAATGGTTGAACTTACGCAGGTACCCTATACCGGGATCATGGCAGCGGCGTTGCTCCCGGCTATTCTGTATTTTTTTGCCGTCTGGGTTGGCATAAACGCCTATACGCGCAAATACGATCTTAAGGGGATCCCCCAGGATGAGAAACCCTCAATACGTGATGTGGCCATTACATCAGTCTTTTTTCTCATACCGTTTTCGGTGCTTCTTTGGGGAATGTTTGCCGCCAACCTTACACCTCAGTATTCGGCCTGCCTCGCAATATTTTCAGGCGCGCTATTGCTACTGACCGATAAAGAATTTTCTTTTAAGACAACCGAAATATTGCGCCGGATTGAACGCGCTTTAATTACCAGTGCACGACAGATAGCTTTGATCGGGGCAATTATCCTTTGTGCCTCGATAATTATCGGGGTACTGGGGATAACAGGATTAGGGGTCAAGGTCACCTCTTTGATTTTGTCTTTATCGGGGGAAAATATCTGGCCGGCCGTGCTCTTGACCGCGCTCGCCTGCCTGGTACTGGGCATGGAGGTGCCAACTACGGCCGCCTATGTGATTTGCGTCTCGGTAGCAGGGCCCGCACTGATAGATCTGGGTTTGCAACCGCTACAGGCCCATCTTTTCGTATTCTGGTTTGCGCTAATCTCAACGATCACCCCGCCGGTGTGTGGTGCGGTGTTTATTGCCTCGGGGATGGTTAACGAAAACTGGCTTAAGGTGGCATTTACTTCGATGGCTCTTGGGGTGGGCCTGTATGTTATTCCTATCGGGATGATCGCAAACCCCCAACTTATCGAGTTAGCACACAAGCCGTGGCAGGCGCTGTTGTCTTTCTGCCAGGTAGGTGCGGGCCTGGGCTTGATCTCTTACGGATTGATTTCTCCGTTTGGCATGTTCAAGCGCCTTTTTTTGTTAGCCGCAGGTGTGGCCGTGATCTTCGGTCGCCTACTTTATGTATAAATCTGCTTACCCCTTTGTGGATGCTGTCCGTATCTGTGCCCACCAGCCTCCACTGGCGCTATGCAAGCGGCCGCATAAAAGAACCTGCAATTCGTAGGCTGTTTTTCACGACAAGTTTACTGTGCTCGGGGTGCCGCCAATCGGCGCAGAGTCATCCATCAAAAACACAGGCCACATGGTGTCCAGACTCGGGCGTTTTTATGCTGCGGTACTCGCAGAGACCGAAACTGAAGACTTCATGCTCTTCGGCCCAGCTTACAAAGGCATTGCCCTGGCGGCCGCCACGACTGCCGCACTGTATCAGGACCAAGACAGGAACGTTGGGTTTGCCTACAACCGCAAGGAATCCAAAGATCACGGCGGGGGCGGTGCGGTGGTCGGTGCCAAGCTTTCAGGACGTGTCGTGATCATCGACGACGTGCTCACCGCCGGTACTGCGGTCCGCGGATCGGGTTCGTGATCGCCTGTCTTAGAGATATTTACGGATAGTGTGGTGACGCCGAGGATCGATACGTCGGGCTATCTCCAGATTCGATAATGTGCCGTTTCGCTTACGCAGCGCTGTTGCCACCCGGCGCCACCAGCGTAGATCCCCTCTTTTGATCTGTTGCCTTCTGGTCTGTGTACTGGCTTTGTGCTCACTATCTATCGCATCCGTCAGCTCTGCGGTTAAGGCCAAATCCAGCAAATCCAATATACTTGCGGTTGCACGCTCAGCATCGTTTTCTTTCAGCCAGTGTTCCACACAATAGGTCTGGTAAAGCAAACGCGCAGTATCAATAACTCCCTTACGAGAGTAAAAAAGCGATCTGCCAGAATTGTCTGTTTCAGGCACTTGATGGGTATCCAACAGGTCAAGGCAGGCAGGCCAACCGCTGGGCAAGCCAAGTGTCGTTAGTCTTTGTTCAGCCTGGCGTCTACACCCCAGCACAAGCCGTCGAGCTGGCGATGTTGTACGTTTACTGGCCATTTTCCACGTCATCCTGGTCGGTCAAACCGATCCATCAAAACTCGTCAGTGCAATGGCCGCATGCATCGCAACACCGACAGCCATTGCATCCTCATCGATCAGCATGTGATTTGAGTGGCACGGCGCTGCCGCACCTTCTGTTCCCGGTGGTGCTACTCCCAGAAATGCGAATGCGCCGTTATAACGCTGTAGCAGGTAGGAAAAATCTTCGGCCGCCATGAACGGCTCCGGCATTAAGCGATAGCCTTTTTCGCCAAGCAGGGCCTTTGCCACCGCTGCGACGAGTTCTGAGCCCGCAGCATGATTGATGGTGGGTGGGTATCCACGTTTGAGCTTGACCTCGCCCTGCAGACCGTGAGCAACGGCGATCTGCTCGATTAGATCGCAAACACCGGATGCCAATCGTTCTCGGGTGTCTTGCGACAAAGAGCGCAGGGTGATGTCGAGTTCTGCACTTTCGGGTATGACATTATTGGTTGTACCAGCCTGTATTCGCCCCACCGTTGCAACGACCGGCTCAAATACGCTGAACCGTCGGGTGACCAATGTCTGTATGGCCTGCACCACCTCGCATGCGACCGGTATAGGATCTGCAGCGTTATGCGGCATGGAACCATGGCCTCCCCGGCCGATGATGCGGCCGTAAACCGTATCGGCTGCGGCTAGAATTGGTCCACTGCGACAACCCACCACGCCTGAGGGAAGCTCTGGTGCGACGTGCAGAGCAAAAACCGAGTCGGGTTTTCCGCCCGCTTCTAGCACACCTTCATCCAGCATGACTTTGGCTCCGCCGTATCCTTCTTCTCCGGGTTGAAACATAAACAAGACGTTGCCGCTGATATGTTCTACATGTTCACTCAACAGATGAGCGGCACTGGCGAGCATGGCAGTGTGCGCATCGTGGCCACAGGCGTGCATACGTCCCGGTGTTTGGGATGCATACGGCAACCCGGTGTCCTCAGACATCGGCAGTGCATCCATATCACCACGCAGCAGGACATTGGGGCCTGGACGAGCGCCGCGCAGGATCGCTACTAAACCCGTTGTCGCCTGCGATTGGTTGATCTCTAGATCCAGACCGGATAGGCCATCCAGAACTGTTGCCCGCGTCCGTGGCAGATCCAGTCCCAGCTCCGGTTCTTGGTGAATATCTCGCCTCATTGCTACCGTCTGCGATTGCAGGGCCCGCGCACCGGTTAGTAGTTGTTCGTACATTGTGTTCTCATCAGTGTTGTTGGAATAGTGTGACAGCTCAGTTCAGATGATAGTGCACATCTCCGGGTCCAGAACAGCCCCGCCGGCGTAGTCGAGTTGAAAGTCCTTGGACGACTGGAGCTACTTGGGTCTTTACAGCAGTGTTACCAGAATTGCAGGCAAAGGGCGCCCGCCGGAAAAGGACAATATCTTCACCGCAAAGGCCTCGTCGAGTTGGTGTTTCTGCAGGCCAGCCGCCAATGCAACCCCGCCCATGAAAAGAAAACTGATCGGGTTCGCAAAATTGGCAAACGCCTCCCTGACCGGAAGCAAGCCACTGAGCACTGCCAATACCGGTACCAATAACGCGGTGACGCTGATATTGACTGCCTCACTGACCCACAACCAGCCGATGATAATGGAGATAAAGAGTCCTAATTGAATCGACTCGCCTGCTTCTGCCCAGTAGCTGACGGAAAAACCAGCGCAGAGGGCGAGTATCTGGTGGATAAGATTTTTAGCAGCAATTAGCCTATTGATAGTAATTGATGGCGGACCTTAACCGCGCTCCACTATTGGTAGCGGCCGAGCGTTTATAGTCTGTCTAGTTGTTGGTAGTGGCCCGCAATTTGGTCAGTAAATTCTACGCCAGGCGATTGCCAAATGAGTCAGCAACCGATCAGCGTGCCATACTTTTTCAGTGCTTTTTCAGAAAGTGTCAGGCCGAGGCCAGGATCCGGATTGAGTGTCAGCCAACCGTCCTTAATTACTGGCGGGTTCTCGAACAACTCGGCCTGCAGCGGATCGCGCTCCGGATCCGTGAATGACTCGACGATAAACCCAGATGGGCTCGAAGCCACCAAAGGCGCGTGGATGAAACAATCGTGGTGGGGTGCGATCTGGACGTGGTTCATCTCGCAAAGGGCTGCCAGTTTCCGCCCGTGAGTGAATCCACCGAACATCGTGCAGTCAAACTGGAGTATCTGGATAGCTTGTTCCTCGAGCAGTGCCCGGCAACCATAACTGGTCAGCTCGCTCTCACCGGCCGACAGGGGAATACTCGTTCGTTGGGAGAGCAGTTTCAACTCACGTCGGTCGTCCTGCCAGCGCACCGGTTCTTCGAGCCAGCGTGGCCGAACGTGAGCCATCCGGTTAGCAGCTTCGGTCGCGGTCTGAAGATCCCATGCCCGGTTTGCGTCGACCATTAGATCGCTCTCTTCCCCTATAACGTCGCGCACAATTTCGAGCCGCTCGATGTCTTCTGCGACAGATAGCCCACCCACCTTGGCCTTGAAACCCCGGTGCCCCTGATCTTTCAAAGCCTGGATCTCATCTCGCAACTCGACCTCGTCCTTGCCATCTCGGTAGTAGGCACAAGTCACGTAACAGGGCACCCGGTCACGGTAACCGCCAAACAACTGGTATAGCGGAAGCCCTGCCGTTTTACCGATGATATCCCAGCAGGCAAGGTCGACAGCGGCCGAAATCTTTAGCAAAGCATCCCGACTCCAGCCCTTCTCATGGGCCAGACGTTTGGCCGTGAGCGAAAAGAGTTTTTCGTACACCCGTTCCGGTGCAAGCGGATCACATCCCACAACCTCGGCTGTGATACCCGAGTTAATCGCTTTGACCACAGGTTCCACAGTGCTGTAGCAGGTGGCGAGACCAAACCCACAGATCCCTTCATCGGTCTCAAGACGGACCAGCAGTTCGTTGGCTCGCGGCACAATAAAGTGGCTGACCCAGTGTGGTCTGCCGTCTTCTGGTGCCTGCAATATGGATGTTTCGACTTTGCTTATACGCACATTATTTACTGTTCTATCTTACTTTTCTGTGAACGCGCCCAGGTGGCCCGTATAGCCGGTCCCGAGGAACTCGGTGGAAGTTTAGCAGGCCTTAACCGCACTCTACTATTGATAGCGGCCAAGTGTTTATAGCAAATGGTGGCAGGAAGGGGCGTTAATGCTGCTTATACTCGCCGTGGCAGGCGCTGTTGTCATTCTGCCAGGTGGGGGCCGGCCTGGGCTTGATCTCTTACGGATTAATTTCTCCGTCTGGTATTTTCAAGCGCCTTTTTTTGTTAGCCGCAGGTGCGGCCGTGATCTTCGGTCGCCTATTTCTTGTATAGTTATTCGCAGTAATCCGGTAGCTGACAATACACCCAATGCAGGTTGTTTTTCCACCAGATGAAACATCTTTGGACTATTGCTGACCGCTTGAAAAAATTATCATCTCTAAACCCAAGCTTGCCGTGCATGGATAAACGATCTTTACCGTCTATCACTCGCCATGTCTGATGCCACAAGTGGACCATAACCCCCGGGCGATTGTGATAGGCGGTGGAGCCACCGGGTGCGCGGTGGCTCGTGACTTGGCATTGCGCGGGTTTGGTGTGACCCTGGTTGAATTTGGCGACCTGGGTTCTGGTACCAGCAGCCGGTTTCACGGAATGCTGCAAAGTGGCGCGCGCTACGCAGTCAGCGATACTGATTATGCCGCTGAATGTATGCGCGAGCGCCTTATTGTCGCCGATCTGGCAGCCGGGGTCGTAGAACAGACGGGAGGGCTTTTTGTCTCTCTCCCTGATGATCCACCGGAATTTTCCGATAGGTTCTATGACGGATGCCTTAGCGCAAACATTCCTGTCGAGGAACTCGATCCGGATTTGGTTATGGCACGAGAGCCGGCAATCAGCCGGCACGTACTTAGAGCGTTTTCAGTTCCGGATGCCACAGTACAGTCCTGGAGGCTGGTCAATCTTCTGGCTGATGATGTTCGGCGCAGAGGAGGCAAAATTCTTACCCGCCATCAGGTGATCGGAATGAAGGTGCGCAACGGACGTATGTGTGGTGTCCGGGTTACCAGTGCGGCAGGTGAAGTAACACTGGAAGCCGATGTTGTTCTCAACGCGGCGGGGCCGTGGTCGGCTCGAGTGGCAGCAATGGTCGGGCGAACTGTGGATCTGGAACTGAGTAAAGGTTCGATTATCGCGCTCTCTCACCGCATGGTATCGCAAGCAGTCAACCGCTGTAGACCTCCCACCAGCCACGACATCATTGTACCGACGGGTACCGTAGGCCTGTTTGGTGCGACATCTGAGGTCGTGGGCGATCCAGATACTACAAATGTGCGTGGGCAGGAAATTCAAGAACTGCTGAACAATGCAGAGGTCCTGCTTCCCGAGGTGAGAAACTATCGGGTGTATCGTGCCTGGGCGGGTGTACGCCCGTTGTTTAAGCCCAAGGGTTGGCCTTCGGAAAAACCCGTGCCGCGCCGGCATTCTGTTATCAATCACGGTGATGACGGACTTGTAGGATTTTTTACCGTCTGCGGTGGCTCGCTGACGACGCATCGGTCTATGGCGGAGGATCTTGGTAACCAGGTATGTCTGTCACTCGGGTTCGATGCAAAATGCATCAGCGCAATTACACCCCTGACCAGGGGTAAAAATGGACACGGTTGGCGACCGGCAGATAACTATCGCGGTATCGAAGAGGACCGGTGTTATCAGTCACTGGTTTGTGAGTGTGAAGCGGTTACTCAATCGGAAGTCATTGATTTGATCGAAAATCATGGCATCAAGCACATACATGATCTGCGGCGGCGTCTCAGAATTGGATTCGGACCGTGTCAGGGAACTTTTTGTGGTAGCCGCGTCGCCGCACTCATCGCCAGGTATCACCCGGACTTCGCTAGCAACGATGATCTGGGAAGGTTTTGGGTTGAGCGACTTAAAGGCATCGTTCACACGGCCTGGGGGCAGCAGGCCAGACAGGCATTGCTGAGTGATACGGTTTACCGGGAAACCCTGGGGGTACGTCTCAAACCGGAGTTGGCTACATCGGCAGACTACCGTTGAAAACGGACGCTATCATCATCGGTACGGAACTGGACGGACTGATTGCGGCAATACGACTTCGAGAACACGGTTATTCGGTCCGAATGATTGGCAATGGTGGCGGGTCTTTACACTATGCGCCCGAGGGGATTCACGTTCTTGGCTTTTCTCCACGCAATGACGAAGAGATCATATGCGAGCCGCTAGCCATCATTTCTCAACTGGATCAGTCCCATCCATACCGGAAGGTTGGCATCGATCAGATAAGAAACGCCCTCGACTGGTTCGTCAATATTTCAGGAGAAATCCACCAGAAAATTACGATCAGTGGTCACAATGAGTTGGCTGTTTCAGCGACGGGTTTGTCCATTCCCGTCTATGGCACTTCGGAACACCAGGCTACAGTTGGAAAAATTGGTGGCAAAACTGCAGCACTTGTGCGGTTTCGGGGCTATCGGGATTTTCCTGTTGAACTGGTCGCTATTGAGCTTGGCAAGACAGGTACCAAAACTGAGATTGTCGATGTCGTTGCACCAGGCGATGCTGTTGAAAATGCCGCGTTGGCGAAGGCGTTCGATGAACTGGAAGAGGCAGATTCCTACTTTACGGCACTGAAAGATTCCATTCCGTCATATGCAGACGTCATGTTGTTTCCTGCGGTAATGGGATTGTCCAACTTCCATAGAACCCTGGCTTCGGCGGAAAGAGTACTTGGAATGCCATGTCTTGAAGTACCGACTCTGCCACCGAGCGTACCTGGAATGCGACTGGAACGGGCCCTCACGAATCATCTGCGAAATGGTACGGCATCGCTTCATAGCTGTAGCGGAATTAGCGGATCCTCGTTCGAGGCCGACCGAATAGTCGTATGGGACGATATGGGGCGCCAATATGAGGCTTCTCTCGTTATAGTTTCCAATGGCGGTGTATTGATGGGAGGCCTTGATGTAGATTCGTACGGGGTTGTCCATGAGACTTCTTTCGGGTTTAAG
>Ga0209041_1001641_pt1 | contig 13192 bp, 9 predicted proteins | sample SaaInlV_100m_DNA_4_FD_184647 | JGI IMG/M metagenome (GOLD analysis project Ga0209041, IMG submission 184647) | Marine microbial communities from expanding oxygen minimum zones in the Saanich Inlet - SI037_S2LV_100m_DNA (SPAdes) (version 2) | ecosystem: Environmental > Aquatic > Marine >... | reverse complement strand
GGTAACGGATGTTGCCATTGGGTGACAGCGACAGGCGATTTTTTGACACCGCGGGCCTTGAGATATACCGGCACAGTCGTTCCAGCTTCTGGCGTTCCTTGAGTACACCGATGATTGCCTCCTCGGTGTACTTGCTGCGCCTCATTTTGGGATCTCCTTGGGGTTAACATATCGGGAAATCCCTCATCGTGCATGGATCGGATTTTGGGGGAGAGGTCACGCGCAGCCTGTTGAAAACCGAGTTTTTCAACAGGCTGCTAGTGTAATATATCGGCCTTTTTACGCGAGCTTCTTTCTTGATTCAGCTATTTACCAATGCACATGTTTTCGCACCTGAAGATCTTGGCGTCTGTCACCTGTTGATCGGCGGTGGGCGAATTCTCGGGATCAGTGACAATCGCGACAGCCTCTTTGCTGCAGCGGCTACTGAGATCGATTTGCAGGGCAAGCGTCTGCTGCCCGGATTCATCGATGGGCATGCGCACCTGACCGGTGGCGGTGGTGAATCGGGCTTTAGCAGCCGAGTTCCACCGGTGTCCCTGGGCATTTTCACGCGAGCCGGCGTGACCACGGTTGTCGGTGTGCTGGGCACGGACGACACCACGCGCGATACACGATCGCTGGTTGCCCAGACTCGCGCCCTGCGGGAAGAGGGTCTGGGAGCGTTTTGTCATACCGCCGGCTATCACATACCGCCTGTCACGCTGACAGGATGCGTGAAAGACGACATCGTCTTTATCGATCCGGTGATTGGTGCGGGCGAAGTGGCTATCAGCGATCATCGCTCTAGCCAGCCGACACTGAACGAAATCATGCGACTGGCCAGCGATGTTCATGTCGCCGGGTTAATTACCGGCAAGGCGGGCATTTTGCATCTTCATCTGGGGGACGGCGATCGTGGACTTGATCTCGTGCGACGCGCGCTCGATACCAGCGAATTACCCGCCCGAGTGTTTAACCCAACCCATATCAATCGAAAAAAGGCCCTGTTCGAGGAGGCCATCGAACTCGCTCGAAGAGGCTGCACGGTGGATATCACGGCATTTCCCGTCGATGATGATGACGATGCCTGGGCACCAGACGTTGCGTTGCTGCGCTACCTTGAATCTGGTGCTCCCCCGAATCGGATCACGATGAGTTCGGATGGTGGAGGGTGCCTGCCGGTATTCAACGAGCAGGGCGAAATCGTCGAAATGGATATCGGGCGCCCATCGCTGCTTATGTCAACGTTGCAGTCGCTGCTCGATCAAGGCAGTCCGATGGAGAAGATTCTGCCGGCGTTCACCAGCAACGTTGCCGACATACTGAGATTCGCCGATCGCGGTCGGGTGCGGGACGGTGCGTGCGCCGACTTCATTATTCTCGACAATCAGAACGCCATATCGGACGTTGTCATCGCGGGTATTTTCCATATTCAATCCGGTGAACAGCAGGTATTCGGTCAATTCGAAAAAGCGGTTGCCGGCCGTCACTGATCCGACGGTTCTTCATTCAAAAAGTCTCAATTCAGCAAGTCTTAACTCAATAATTCCTAATCCAACAAGACGAAAGTCAAACCATGTGTCCTTCCAAAACAACTGATGGCTCTGCGCGTGGATATATCATTCCCATAGGCGGCGCTGAAGAAAAGCTCGATAACCCTGAAATTCTTGACCGATTCGTGGAAATCTGTGGCGGCAAAGATGCTCGGATTTCCATTATTCCGACAGCCTCGGAACTCGAAGATACCGGTCGCAATTACGAAAAGCTGTTTCGTACGCTCGGTATAAAACACACGCGCGTTCTGCAGATGATGACTCGCGAAGACTGTCAAAGCAGCGAATTCCTGGATTACATCGAAAACTCCGACGGCGTATTCATGACTGGTGGCAATCAATTACGTCTGTCCACGACGCTCGGTGGGACGCCAGTCGCGCAGATGATTCGTCGTCGAAACGCGGCAGGTATGCATGTTGCGGGTACGTCTGCCGGTGCCGCGTTCATACCTGAGCATATGATCGCGGGCGGCGTAGAGGGAAGCACGCCAACCCCGGACATGGTCACGATGGCACCGGGACTGGGTTTGACCAATAATTTCATCATCGACCAGCACTTTCGACAGCGCGATCGGCTTGGGCGACTGTTGACCGCCCTCGCGTACAACCCATTTGCTGTCGGCATTGGTCTCGATGAGGACACAGCCGCCTTCATTCGCCCCGGCGATGACCTGGAGGTTGTGGGAAGTGGCGGAATTACTATCATTGATCCATCCGAACTCAGCCACTCGTCAATGGATAGCGCCAGGCGCGGCGAACCCGTCAGCCTGATTAATGTGAAACTTCATACACTTATCAGTGGTGGAAGATTTACAATCAGAAGCAGAGAAGCATCTTTCGAATAACCCGTCCGCGACTCAGCAAAACAATAACTACGGATCCTGGACAATGAAAATAGTAAGTACCAACGTCTACGTTGGGCCGAACATATATGCCCACTTTCCGGTTATCCGTCACGTACTGGACCTGGGCATTCTGGACGAGTGGCCCACCAGCCGTTTGGGCCAGGATTTTGTCGGCCCGCTGCTGCAGCACCTTCCTGGTCTTCACGATCACGGCTGTTCCTACCGCGAGCCCGGTGGTTTCGTGCGGCGCTTGCGCGAAGAAGAGGGGACCTGGCTCGGACACGTCATGGAGCACGTGGCAATCGAGCTGCAGAATGTCGCTGGTTCGCCGGTTACTTTTGGCAGGACGCGCTCAATCGACGGTCAGCCGGGTCATTACAACATGGTGTTCCAGTACAAGAATGCCGAAGTCGGACGCGAAGCGAGCCAGCTTGCGCTGTCCCTGATCCACAGCCTGTTGCCGGCTGAATTAGGGTCGGATGCGGCGCCATCAGACGGCTGGGACTTCGCCGAGGAAAGAGACGCCTTTATCCGCTACGCACAGCGACGCGCATTTGGACCCAGCACACAGTCCCTGGTTGACGCCGCGGAGGAAAGAGAAATTCCCTGGATTCGCCTGAATCGACAAAGCCTGGTTCAGTTCGGGCACGGGCGTTTTCAGCACCGTATCCAGGCGACCACGACAGGGCTGACCAGCAATATTGCGGTTGAACTGGCATCGGACAAAGAAGAAACAAACAGTATTCTTCGTGATCTTGGGTTACCGGTTCCAAAGCAATACGTTGTGCGCTCGTCGCGAGACGCGACGCGAGCGGCCACGCGTATTGGATTTCCTGTGGTACTCAAGCCCCTTTCCGGCAACCACGGCCGTGGCGTATCGATTAACCTGAAAACAGGCGAAGAAGTTGAAGCCGCCTTTGAGAAAGCGAGAGAGCATGGCAGAAGCATTGTCGTAGAGAGCTTTCTTGAAGGTTGGGACCACCGATTGCTGGTCGTTAATGGCAGGCTGGTTGCGGCGGCAAAACGTATGCCCGGGCACGTTGTCGGCGACGGTGAGCATACGATTGAGCAGCTTGTGGACATTGTCAACGACGACCCACGCCGCGGCGTTGGCCACGAGAAAGTGCTGACCAGGCTGGAGTTTGATCACCAGGCGGAACTACTGCTCAAGAAGCTCGATTATGACCGCGACACCGTCCCTGAAAAAGACGACGTCGTTTACCTGCGTTCAACGGCCAACTTGTCTACAGGCGGCACCGCGATCGATGTGACGGATTCGATACATCCCGACAACCGCGAAATGGCAGAACGAACAATCAAAGCGATTGGCCTCGATATTGGCGGTGTCGACTTTCTTACCAAAGACATTACCAAGTCATACCGGGAAGCCGGCGGTGGGATCTGTGAAGTGAACGCAGGGCCGGGTTTCAGGATGCATGTCGCGCCAAGCGAAGGTACGCCTCGTGATGTTGCAGGCCCGGTAATTGACATGTTGTTTCCTGCCGGTCAGCCGAGCCGAGTTCCGATTGCAGCGGTGACCGGCACCAACGGCAAAACCACAACGTCACGGATGCTTGCGCACATCCTGAAAATGTCCGGCTACACCGTTGGACTAACGTCGACAGATGGCGTTTATATTGATGGTCAACTCAGTGTGTCTGGCGATATGACCGGGCCGATTTCGGCAAAGATGATCTTGCGTGATCCTGCGGTGGATGCCGCGGTGATGGAGACGGCACGCGGAGGGATGTTACGTGGCGGCCTGGGCTTCCAGAATTGCGACGTCGCCGCCTGTCTTAACGTGACCGCCGACCACTTGGGTCTAAAAGGCATCGACACGTTGGAACAGTTGGCCGTCATTAAGCGCGTGCCTATAGAGATCGCTCAGAAAGCCGCTGTCCTGAACGCTGACGATGCGCATTGCCTGCAAATGGCCGACTACACAGATGCCGAAACGCTGTCCTATGTCACGATGAATCCCGGGCACCCGCTGGTTAAGCAGCATATTCGCGCTGGCGGTCAGGCGTTCGTGTTGGAAGAAGGCATGAACGGCCACATGATCGCGGTATATGACAATGAGGGGCATACGGCGCTTCTGTGGACGCACCTGATCCCGGCGACAGTCGAGGGCCGGGCGCTTCATAACGTGCAGAACGCCATGTTCGCCGCGGCGCTTGCCTACAACATGCAAGTCAGCCTGGAAGATATTCGCCATGGCCTGCGCACCTTTGATTCGTCGTTCTTCCAGGCGCCGGGACGCATGAATATTTTCGATGAGCATCCGTTCAAAGTTATCCTTGACTATGCCCACAATCCGGCGGCCGTGCGTGCGATGTGCAACCTTGTCGAAAGGTTTCGCGCCGAGGGCAAGAAGATAGTTGTGCTGTCTGCTCCGGGAGATCGGCGTGACGAGGACATCCAGAAGATCGCCGAGATTGCGGCTGGCACTTTTGACACCTTTATTTGTCGATGCGATGACAACAGGCGCGGGCGTGGCCAGGACGAAGTCGCCGTAATGCTCAAAAACAAGCTGCTGCAGATGGGCATCGATTCCGATCGGATCGAGGTGATCCCGGATGAGCAGGAAGCGACCTCCAAAGCGCTGGAAATCGCTGAAACAGGTGATCTAATCCTGGTGCTGGCAGATGCGATCAAGCGAACCTGGAAGCAGATTATCTATTTCAACTCAGGCGCGAAAGTCGAGGAAGGCCGTGTGGCTGCCACGATGACACTGGAACTACCGGATACGGATAGTTTCAATTTCCATGATGACATCGAAATTATCAGTGACGAGCGCGGCGTACGCATCGCCCGCGAGGCCGGTGACTGAGTCGCAGTCGTATGGAATATCTTGACGCGCGCCGGTTGACAGGACCGAGCCTGTTGTGGAATCGGGCGGGGTCCATTCTTGATGTGCAGTGCACGCAAGATGATACACGCAAGCTGATCCCGGTCTGGGACAAGCATGTAAAGGCAATGCTGGGCGCCGTGGGCTGGGACCAAGAGATTACTTGTCACTGGCCGCTGTCAGGTGGTGTTAGCCTCGCGTTTTCGGCGCCAATCGATGCTCTGTATGCCGCTTCGGCGATCAACGAATGGGCATGGGCTTGTTGCCAGGCCGCGTTCGGTGAGGCCAAGATGCCGGACTTCGATGAGGCGATCGAAGAAGTACAAAGCGCCATAGAGGAAGAGAAGAATCCAGCACTGCTTGATCTCGAGCAGGCTGCAAATGAACATGGTATGTCTTTTCTCTGGGACGACGATTATGTTTCGATCGGCCATGGAAAGGGTTCTCAAACCTGGCCGTTTCGCGAATTGCCCTCATCGGATGATCTTGACTGGAGTCACTTTCACGATGTACCAACGGCGCTCGTGACAGGCACCAATGGCAAGACCACGACGGTGCGACTTGCCACGCATATTCTTCGAGGCTGTGGACGCAATGTTGGCATGAGCTCCACAGACTGGATATCGGTCAATGAAAAAATTATCGATCGAGGCGATTGGTCCGGTCCGGGTGGCGCCCGTAGCGTGTTGCGTGAACCTGAAGTGGACGTCGCCATTCTAGAAACCGCCAGGGGCGGTTTGTTACGACGGGGCCTTGGCGTCAGCCAGGCCGATGCCGCACTGATAACCAATATTTCCGAAGACCACTTGGGCGACTTCGGTTCACAGAATCTGCACGAATTGTTGAACATCAAGTGGATTGTCAGCCGAGCTGTTGAAAAAACCGGTGCGCTGATTCTGAACGCCGACGATCCATTACTGGTGGGTAAATCGGCTGAGTTTCCTGGTAAATTGATCTGGTTTAGCCTGGACGCAAAGAATGCGGTTATCGATTTACACACTCGCGCCGGCGGAATCGCCTTTGTTCTCGATAACGGTGATTTGCTGAGGTTGGAGGGTGACGCCGTCGAAGTTATCTGCGCAGCAGCAGAGGTTCCTATCACCATGGAAGGTGCCGCCACCCACAACACGGCGAATGCGCTTGCCGCCGCGGCACTGACAGACCGATTGGGCATTCCGATGGCAGAAATTCGCGCCGGACTGACAACCATGTCGCAGGACGACAACCCGGGTCGTAGCAATATCTACATGGCTGACGGTGTCAGTGTGCTCGTTGATTTTGCCCACAACCCGGCTGCAATGCAGGCGCTTTTCGACATGGCCAAAGCGATTCCTGCAAAACGCAGGGTCCTGTCATTTGGCCAGGCAGGAGACCGAACTGATGACCTGATACGGCAACTGGCTCGCAATGCCTGGGCTATCGGGCTGGACAAGATCATTGTCTCGGAGCTTGAGGTGTACTGGCGTGGCCGCGAATACGGTGATGTGTTTGCCCTCATTAAAGACGAACTACTGCGTTGTGGTGCAACCGAAGATCAGATTCTGCACTTCATGACGGAGGATGAATCGCTGGACGCGGCACTTGAGTGGGCACAGGAAGGCGACCTGGTAATTATGCTGGCACTCGGCGGCAGCACGCCGATTATTGAGAAGCTGACTGGGATGGAGTCGTAGAACGGCGGTTGCGGCACATTTGCACCGACTACACTGCTTGGTCAATCGCGCTTGAAGGCGCGATTATTCAAAGCCTGGCGGACCTTAACCGCGCTCCATTATTGATAGCGGCCAAGTGGTTATAGTAAATGGTGGCAGGAAGGGGCGTTAATGCTGCCTATGCTCCAGCCCGGGGAGTCGCGGAGCCACTTAATTTGATTTATGGGTTATCTCGCATGGCAACCCACCAGAAAGTATCGGCGAACTGCTATTTGGCACTCTTATCCACGACTGCCGTCATGTTCGTCTACGCCTTCTTTAGTTAATGTAGACGAATCACAGCCTATTCACTCGATAACCAAGCAGTTCCGCCCGGCATCTTTCGCGCTATAGCAAGCTTTATCCGCGCGTTGATAAAGCTCGTCAAGGCTCTCGCCATCTAGATATTCGGTCATGCCGAATGATCCAGTCACCGCTATAGTGTCACTTCCCGCTTCTATAATCGTCTCTGCTAACGTTTCGCGTAAGCGTTCGGCGACGAGTACTGCAGTATCCAGATCATCTAAAACCAACAGAACGCCGAACTCCTCCCCACCAAGCCTGCCGACTATATCGGATGCGCGAGTAGAAGACCGGGCTCCGGTTGTGCGTACGCTCCCCTGTAGATGCTTGCCGACGGTCTCTAGCACGACATCTCCAACCGCATGACCATGGGTATCATTGATTACCTTGAAATGATCAAGATCAATAAGCAGAAAAAAACACCTGACCTTGCAAGTATTTGCAATCAACTTTTCCCCTTTTGAAAAGAATGCACGTCGATTGTCGATTCCTGTTAGCTCATCGGTGTTCGCCAGGTGGGCGAGGCGCTCTTCCGCTTGCTTTCGCCGAACCAGTTCGTCTTTAAGCTGCTGATTCACCTGCTGGAGTTCTTTTGTGCGCTTGTGCACCCGTTGTTTCAGAGAAGCATTCGTGTCAATGACCTCTTGGTGCAACCTCTTTCGTTGAGCGATCTCTTTTTGCAGGGCCTTGTTCTGTTCCGACAACGCCTCCATCATCCGATACTGAACCTGCGTCGCTAGGCTACGATCGTCATCTTCGACCGAGTCGATCACGGCTGCAAAGCATCTCCTAGCTCAGCATGAGTCATTACCCCGCCATAAAGTGGATATACGTTTTCGCAGTAGAACTCTTGCTCAAAAACAGTCCGCCCGGAAATACAGTCGGACAGAACCGTAACCCCGAATCCCATTTCAGAAGCTGCTCTGCCTGTTGAATCGACACAGATAGACGCAACTGCGCCGGCCAGTACCACATGTTCGATGTTATTTTGGCGCAGTGTAGCTTCCAGATCAGTGTTAACGAAGGCATTTAAGCCCTGCTTTCCAGGGATTTCTGTGATCTTTTCTTTAAACTCCTCCAATTCCGGAATCGTTTCTGATCCGGTTGCCCCCTTTTTGAATGCTCCAACCTCTGTAATGGTCTTCAGAATACCCACGGGGTCCACCAGTTCACTGTAGTCCTCGGAGAAAATAATTGGTGTAGTGATATACATTGGCAATTCAACTGTACGCAACAAATCCAAGGTGTTCTCAACCGCGTGATTGTTTTTCGAAGACTCCTCGATAACACCGGTCAAATCCCATCTGGCGCAAAATAGTCATTTTGGTATCCGATCAGAATCGCTGCCGTCGAGTTTTTGTTCATAGACGTATCTCCTTGATTTAATGTCTCGATGCTAACGCCTGTGCCTGCAACGGCGACCAACCTCTACTAAAGAAAAGCAATATACCGTAAAGAGCAACACGCGTTTCGGCCCCGGCAGAAAGCCCCCGCCGGAGCCGAACGCCGATCCACCGGGCGGTGTGACCGGGGTTCGAGATGAAGGTAGAGTTGATCACGAGGCGCGACGACCTCTGGATCCGCAGGTTCGTTCTCGAACCCGGCGAAGGAACGCCGTGGCACACGGATTCTTGCTACCGTTTCTCAGCCGTCGTGCGGGGCGAGCAACTCCGCATCGAGTTCCACGAAACGGGCGAGGAGGTCGATGTCGCGACGTATCCGGGCCTGGCCGACTGGGGGACCGAGTCGGATGCGTGTGTTTACCGCGGTGTGAACGCGGGCGCCGCGCCGTATGAGGAAATCGTCATGTTCTTCCTTCGTGATCCGGACGGTAATTCTCAACTCGAGCCAGCTAACGCCTCGGCAATCGCCTTACCCACATCGGCGGTCTTCGCGTTGCCACCCAGATCGGGGGTACGCGGGCCCTCACGCAGCACCACGTCAATTGCGTCCATTATCGCATCGTGCGCAGCTTGGTATTTCTTGTCGCCTTTACCGAGATAATCGAGCATCATCGCACCGGACCAGATCTGGCCGATGGGGTTGGCGATGGCTTTGCCGAAGATATCCGGCGCTGAGCCATGCACGGGCTCGAACAGCGAAGGGAACACTCGCTCTGGATTCAGATTTGCCGACGGAGCAATGCCGATGGTCCCGGTAGTCGCAGGCCCCAGATCCGATAGGATGTCGCCGAAAAGATTCGAGGCGACAATTACGTCAAAACGCCCGGGATCCAAAACTATCTGAATAGTGAGTCCATCGATGTGATACTGGCTACGGCGAACCTGCGGATACATCTTGCCGACGCTTGCAAAACGCTCGTCCCAGTACGGCATAGTGATAGAGATGCCGTTGGATTTGGTGGCCGAAACCAGGTTCTTATCGCGGCTCATTGCCAACTCGAATGCAAACTTCATGATGCGGTCGACGCCCTTGCGGGTAAAGGTGGAGATCTGCTGTGCCATCTCTCGATCGGTACCTTCGAACAGTCTTCCGCCGAGCGATGAGTACTCTCCTTCGGTGTTCTCCCGCACTACGAAATAGTCGATGTCACCCGGTTCGCGCCCTATCAGTGGCGAGGGCACACCCGGCATCAGTCGCACCGGCCGCAGATTAACGTATTGGTCAAACTCGCGGCGAAACTTGATTAGCGAGTCCCAAAGCGAGATGTGATCCAGCACGCGCTCTGGCCAACCACAAGCACCGAAAAAGATACAGGCGCAGCCGTCGATACGTTGCTTCCAGTCGTCGGGCATCCACTTGCCAATCTTGTCGTACTGATCACACGACCAATCGAAATGCTCGAACGTTATTGTCAGCCCGAAGCGGTCGGCTGCGGCCTGCACAACGCGCACGCCCTCGGGCATGACCTCTTTGCCGATGCCGTCGCCTGCGACTACAGCGATCCGGTCAGTATCTGTTTTACGGCTCATGTCTGGTTCTTTCTCTCGCGTTAAGCGTAAAGATACAGGTTACCACCCAAAACAAGGCGGTGTGCGGTTTTCGGAAACTACGGGTGGTCTGTCACCGGCCAGCGCACTGAGGAATGAAAATAATGGCGGGCCATAGCGCGTCACCACCCGGATACCTTGGGTCAGGTTGCCAGTCCTTGGCACGGACTTTGGGTTTCCGCTGCGCCGGATCTATTGCATCGGCCGCCGACTTTCTGAAGGTTTGGGGGTAACTACTGGGCAATTTTTAGTGCCCTCCAGCAACCAGAACTGCTTGATGGATGCAGGGAAATCTTTTATTTGTGTGACCATGGACACAGTTTCACCAGGCAATCAGGCTCATGCTATGAGTCACCGGTTAATCGACAATGAGAATCACAAACGGGAACTGAGTGACAAAAATATGAAACAACCTGCCACAACGAGAACCTTCGAATCTTTTCGGCCCCTTAAGCTGGCGCTAAAGGATTGCAGTGCCTGGATAAAGGGATGGCGCAGGCAGGGAGCGGGTCGGGATGCGAAGGATGCCCCATGGGGTACACCACCGGCACGTACAACGCCCGGCTGAATCAGGGTTTTCGATCGGCGGTTGCCAGGATCATCTGCGCCGCTCGGTGAGCAACCATCAACGTTGGCGCGTTGGTATTTGCAGAGGTTATGTTTGGGAAAACCGACGCATCGACTACGCGTAACGCTTCAATTCCGTGAACCCGAAGCTCGGCGTCGACTACGGCGCGATCGGGTTTGGGCCCCATGCGGCAGGTGCCGCAGGGGTGGTAAACCGTAGTGGCGCGTCGTTGAAAATCCCCGATGATGTTGGCATCTGTCATTGTAGACAGATCTAACTGTGGTGGCTCAAGCAGTAAACTGGATAAATCTTTGGTGTCCTGTATTCTGCCAAGCAGACGGGCCATTGCCACCACGTCATCTAGGTCTTTTTGCGTACTGAGATAGCCGCCGCTCATGCGTGGAGCCACTTCGGGATCGGGTGATGCGATATTGACCCAGCCGGTACTGCTTGGCCGACAAGCGTTAAAACCCATGATGAAACCCGAATAGGGATCGGGCTGTGTGAGTTTACGTTCGTTATCGGCGTTTGGCTGGTAGCTGACCGGGTTGAAATATAACTGTGTATCGATCTTATTTGATGTGGGGGTTGACCGTGCCAGGCCGCCAAACTGGTTAACACTTAACGAGAGTGGACCGGTGCGCCGTAAAAGATACTGCAAGCCGGATCGAATCCTGCCTGGCCAGTTCCCCAGGACGTCGTTCAGTGTTGGCCGGTTGGCCCGATAATAATAGGAAATACCCAGGTGATCCTGCAGATGCCGGCCAACGTTGGGCTGATCTATGAGAACCGGGATATTGAATCGGTGCAACAACTCACCTGGACCAATACCCGAAAGTTGCAACAGTTTTGGCGAGTTAATGGCGCCCGTGCAGACTATGATCTCGCGCCGGGCCAAAAACCTGCGTTCACGGCCCTGGTATCGGCAGACCACGGCCTCTGCACGACGGTCGTTGATAATGATTTTCTCAACGGTCGCCTGGGTGAGAATCTTAAGGTGTGGCCGCTTAATGGCAGGGTGTAAGAACGCGGTTGCCGACGAGCACCGTTTACCTTTGCGCGTGGTAATGAAGTAGGGACCAAGGCCCTCTCCTTCCAGGGGCGGTGTTTCGCAATAGGGTAGGCCGGATTGGGAAAATACCCCGTAGAGGTCAGTTTTGATGGAATGGCAATCTTTGAACGCATTGGTTATCGATAACCTTAATTCGGCTGATTTTCCCCGATTGTTACTCGATTGGGTTTGGCTTTGACTATTAGCGCCATGTGGTGAGAAATCTTCAAGGCCGTCATAGACTGAACGTATATTCTGGTAATCCCAACCCGGGTTACCGGCAGCTGCCCAGTCATCGTAGTCCATCGCTTGGCCGCGGTGATAGACCAGCGCATTGATAGAGCTTGACCCCCCCAGCACTTTGCCTCGCGGCCAGTACATGGATCTGCCGCCAAGAGTCTTCTCAGGCTCACAGAAATAGTTCCAGTTGATCGAAGCGTCGGTATAGGTGATGCCATAACCGATCGGCATATCGATCCAGAAACGGTTGTCATTGGGTCCGGCCTCAAGTAATAGCACACTGTGTTTTCCGGTTGCTGTTAACTTGTCCGCGAGCACACAGCCGGCTGAGCCTGCACCGATAATAATGAAATCAAATTCGTCCACTGGCTATTTTCCTGTTACGGGTATTTAAACTGTTCATTTTGTTGATCCATGTGGAACGTTAGATTTAATATACGGGTTGCTGAACCGGCCTTTCATCCCTAAATCTAATGCATCGTTTTGATTCCAGTGCGCGAAACTAACAAGCGGCTTAGGAGCACACGGTGCGAGTTCGGTCAAAGGTGTCTGGGTGGCCGATTTGTACCGAAGCGGACCTCCCCAGGAACACCCATCGGACAATGTAGTCGTATTCGATAGGTGTGACAATTGTAGTTCCAACAAAAAGCCGACCCGATTTGAGTGCACGAATTCAGCCGCGCCGTTAATCTTTCTCGCAGTCACGCCAAGCGGCTCTGTGTTGGGCGTTTGAGACCGGTTGTTTAAAGGAGCGTATAGGTCGAGGCGATTGCAAATTGATGACCACGAAAGGGCGACAGTCTCTATTGCAGCGGTGATAGGGATAGATTCATCCAATCGCCCCACGGCGATGCTCCTGATATCATAGGGCAGGAAAAGGCGATCCCTTCGGCGTAGTGCGCCATAGTGGCTTGATGTTACAAGCTGGTTGGGCAACCGGCCGATATACGTACAGGCGTTGTCAGGCCCCTTGGCCTCGATCGACCTGGCGCTGTAGCACGAGATTGAACAATCGTACATCTGGCCCGTCGAGTACCAAGGCGATTTTATTTTAGGTCAACAATATGCACAGTAGGAAAATTGGCCCTTTCGAGGTGTCTGCGATCGGCATGGGTTGTATGAATATTTCGGCGGGGTATGGCCCGGCAGATGATCGTGAG
>Ga0209041_1001635_pt1 | contig 13221 bp, 13 predicted proteins | sample SaaInlV_100m_DNA_4_FD_184647 | JGI IMG/M metagenome (GOLD analysis project Ga0209041, IMG submission 184647) | Marine microbial communities from expanding oxygen minimum zones in the Saanich Inlet - SI037_S2LV_100m_DNA (SPAdes) (version 2) | ecosystem: Environmental > Aquatic > Marine >... | reverse complement strand
TTCACTTTTTAGCTATATAATAGGATGTTTAAATTTGCTGAAGTAATTCTTTAGCTTTATCAAGTGAAATAGATTTTACTTGAATCATTTTTTCAACAATTTGATCAATTTGAGCAGGGGTTGCTCCGGCAGCGGCTGCAAGATTTCGTGCATGTAATCTCATATGCCCTTTTTGAATCCCTTCAGTAGATAGAGCTCTAATTGCACTATAATTTTGAGCTAATCCTGTAGCAGTCATAACACAAGCAAGTTCTTGAGCAGATTCAACATTGAGTATTTTTGCACAAACCTTAGCAACAGGATGTACATTTACAATTCCTCCAACAGTTCCAACTGAAAGAGGAATTTCTAAAATTCCAACTAAATTTCCATCATCATCTTTACTCCATTTACTTAATGATCTATATTTTCCTGAAATGGCGGCATATGCATTTGCAGCAGCTTCTATAGCTCTACTATCCTGACCTACAGCATTGGCAACAGATATGATCCCATTCATTATTCCTTTGTTATGAGTAACTGCACGATAAACATCGTTATCGGCAAATTCAAATGCTAATACAATATTATCAACTACATCTTCTCCACCTACAGATTCTTTTTCAAAAATAGCTTTTGCTTTTACCATACGTCTTGTAGAATAATTTGATAAAATTCTAAGTAATGCCCTTCCTCCAGTAATTTTTTCAATAAGAGGTGAAACAGCTTCGCACATAGTATTTGTCACATTTGCACCCATGGCATCACCAACATCAATTAGTAATTCTACAATCAACATATTGCCAGATGGCGTATCAATTTCTTTACATGTAATTTCTTTAGCACCTTTATTCATTTTAGACAAAGTATTACTTTTTGAATTTGCTAATTTCAAAATTTCATCAGTAGAGTTTTTAATTTTATTAATAGCAGAATTGGCATCTACATTTAGAATTTGGATTTGACCAATACTATATGATTCATCAGCAGTTACTTCAAATCCACCCTTAATTCGTGCAACTTTAGCACCTTTTGATGCTGCTGCAATAACAGAAGGTTCTTCAATAACCATTGGAACCACATAATCTTTGCCATTAATTTGAAAATTTGTTGCTACACCTAAAGGCAATGAAAAAGTTCCAATTGCATTTTCTATCATTTTATCTGCTTTATCAAAAGAAATTCCACCATCAGTATTTTCTAAAATTTCTAATTCAGATTTAGAGAGGTTTGCAAAATTTGCAATAGTGTTTAATCTTTCTTCTCTAGATTTTTCAAAAAATTTAGAAATAGATGAATCAGGCATTTTATTTCAATATCCTCAATAATCTATCATCTAATCCATCGGGAAAACCTTTTCCATCAGTATTAGAAGTAATTACATAGATACTTCCATCAGAGCCTTCAACCACATCACGAATTCGACCATTTCCACTTAAAATTGATTTTTGAGAGCTTAATCCATCCTCAAAATCAACCTGGTAAAGATTGGAAGCTCTCATTGAAGCCATTATGAATTTAGATTCAAAGTCAATCTTGTCACTTGAATAAAATAAAATTCCACCAGGCTCAATACTTGGATCATAACAAAGAATAGCATTCTCAAAATCAGGACTTCCAGAACATTGTTGTTCAGGCCATCCATAGTTTTTTCCAGGTAAAATTAAATTAATTTCATCATTTTTTTCAGGTCCAAATTCTGCTACAAATAAATTATCATTATTATCCCAAGTCATTCCTTGTGGATGTCTATGTCCTAAAGAATAAACATATGAATTTGGAAATGGGTTATCGTTTGGAATAGTTCCATCATCATTTAATCTTAAAATTTTTCCAGATAAAGAATTCATATCTTGAGGTAAGTGAGATTCATCTGATACTGTACCAGTTCCTACATATAATTTTCCATCAGGTCCAAATTTTAGAAATCCACCATTAGTAAATGATGAACCAGGAATTTTGTCTAAAATTATTTCAACATCTTTTAATTTATTATTTTCTTCAGTAATTTGTAAAACTTTATTCCATAAATTACCATTTTCTTCATATGTTAAAAAAACATATAGAAAATGATTAGTTAAAAAATTTGGATGAAGTGCAATTCCCAATAATCCACCATCAAATACATTAGCAGTACGAAATGTAGCTAATGGAGATTCTAATAAAATATTATTTTCAATGATTCGAATGTATCCATCTTTTTCAGTAACAAAAATTCGTTCATCAGAAACAGCAATAGCACGTGGTTTATCAAGATTTTCAGCTAAAATTATTACAGAATCATTTTCAGAATATGAGTTTGGTTTTGGTAAAGGAATTGAGGTTTCATTATCTGAAGAAGTTAAAACAAATACTGAAAATATTATGGCACCTGTAATTGCAAGAATTTGAATTTTTTTATTCATCAAAAAACAATCTTTTGAAATCCTATTAATTACTTTCAAAGATTTGATAAAGCGTATATACCGTTGAACTTTATTTAGGTTCAGCGGGGTGGGGAAGCCAGGTCATCCCGGCGGGCTCATAACCCGCAGTTCAGTAGTTCAAATCTACTCCCCGCTACTTAGTTTTTGTAAACACGAAACCAGGACAAAGAATCATCAAATTTTGCTGTTTTGTTAGTTATTCCAATTCGTTGTAAAGGTCGTGTAAGATGTCTATGAGCAGATATTTTAGGAAGATAAAGTTGTTTTTTGATTTTTCGAGGAATTTCTATAGTAATTTTTTTAGAATTCTTTTTTCCACATCGGATGCATTGAAATCCCTGACTATGACCTTTTGACTTCATTTTTTTATTACATTTTTTACATATTGGATTAGATTTTGAGAGGTTTGTTTTAAGATTAATTATTTTGATAAATTCAAGATTAATTATTCGTGGAAAATTTTTAGAGGCTTTTCTAACACCACCTCCAACTGAAATCTCATCACCAATTATTAGATTAGAAGCCATTGTAGAGATTCCAGTTTCTTTATACACAGCACACCAAAATTCATGATTTTTAGAAATTATAGTGAAAAAAACATGTCCACCTTTTACTATTTTTGGAACATTAGATACAATTCCACTTAATGTACCAGAAGCATATGGTTTCATTGTTTCAAAATTTAATTCATTTTTTAAATGATCACCAGTTCCTTGATTAGATTTAAAAATCATATAGCCATCTAATTTTTCACTACTTTTTAGAATTTTAGTTGCGTTAACTAAGGAATCTACATTTTCTCCTCTTACTCCGTAAAAAACAGGATCAGGTCCATGTGGAGTAATTAAAACTCGACCTTTTTTTGTATCAAAACTATTGAATGTATATGGAAAAGTTTTTTCTTGCATTGTTTTAACACTCTCTGACGAAATTTTTCTTTTCTTTCCAAATTTTCTTTTTTTTCTATAACTTAATAATTCTAAAGTATGATCATGAAAATCATATCCAATTGCACTAATTGCACCAACTAATCCTTGACCATTTCCTTCATAGAAAAAATCAAGATTATTTTTTTGAATGAATTTTTTAGCACTATTTCTATTAATTAATTGCCACAAAGCTAAATTACTAAATTTAGTAAATTCAGAAGGAATAGAATCATTTTCAAAAAAAACAAGTCCAGGATTTGCTCCATTTTTAGTATCAGAATACTTTGAAACTAAATTTTTGATTTGATTTTTAATTTTAGAAGGATTTCTAGTCTTAATTTTTAATGAAACAGCACCATTTCCTCGAGTTTTCCACGGAATGTTGGGATTAAATCTAATTAATTTTGGAAAATCAAGAAATTCTGTTTTCTGTTTTTGGAGTAAATCAACAATTTTGTAGGCGAGAAATGTTGTACACATTCCAGTAGGGGAATCAGTATCATCAAATCCAATATTTAAAACAGATTCTTTATTCATAATGTATCTAATTAGTTCAGACATTTTTAGTTGTTGTAAATGAGAGTTGGTTTAAATTAATAACATAATGTTTGAAGCTAAATTGATAATAATTGATGAATCAAGAATTTTCAAAGAAATAGAAGAAAAAAACCCTGCATCAGTTTCATTAAATGGTCCAGATGGGATGTTACCACAAGTTCAAGATATGGCAATTAAAATTACAACAAATTACGATATACCAGCATATGTTTTAGCAGATACAACGTGGGGGACTTGTGATTTAAACACAACGGGATCAAAAATACTAGGAGCAGAAATCCAATTTAATATCGGACATACAATTAATACAGAATCATTAGAAAAAAATTTAGTTTTAATCGATGCTTTTGATGATGTTGGATTTGAAAGTGTTGCAAAAAAATGTACAGAACAACTGAAAGGAAAATTAATTTCGCTTGTTACAGACAGTCAACATTTACATCAAATGGATAAAGTAGAAAAAATTTTAACAGAAAGTGGAGTTAATGTTAAGATTGGAAAAGGGAAGGGGCAATTAAATGATGGTCAAGTATTTGGATGTGAATTTTATCCTGCATCAGAATTAAAAAAAGAAGTTGATGCCTACGTGTTTTTAGGACAAAGTAATTTTCATGCAGCTGGAATTGCATTGTCAACAAATTTACCAACATTTGTTTTAGATCCCTATTTTAATGAGGTAAGAGAGGTGACAGAATTTGCACGTACACTAAAAAAGAAAGCAACACTTGCAATATACAAAGCAGCTGAAGCAAATTCATTTGGAATAATAATTGGATTAAAGGAAGGACAATTATCAAAAGTATTTGGTTTAAAATTTAAAAAAGAATTAGAGAAAGAAGGGAAAAAAGTTCAATTATTTGCTTTAACGGATATCACAAATGAAAGATTAAACAATCTAAGAGGAATTGATGCATTTATTCAAGTTGCATGTCCAAGAATTTCTACAGATAACCAATTTGACAAGCCAGTATTATCCACACCGCAAGCAAATGCACTTTTGAAAGTTTTACGAAAAGAAAATATCGACGAATATCTAGAAATTCCACATTGGTTATAATTAAGATATTAAATCTTGAAATTTGATATTATTCAAGAATTTTTCAAATGATTTTGATTTTTTTGCTTTAATTTTGTATTCTATGCCTTGAGAAATAGCATGTTCAAGTAAATCTAATGCCTCATCAAAATTTGAAAGCATTGCAAGATTAGATGCCTTATCAAAAAGAACATCCCCATTATTTGGATAGTCTTCTAAAATACAATTGCAACAAGATATAGATTCATTAAATTTCTCCATAGAAAATAAAATTCGTTCCTTGTGATATAATACAATATTATAATTGGGATTATTTTTTAAAATATCATCACAAATGAATAATGCTTCAATTAAATTTCCTTGTTTTCTAAAAGAGGATATTTTATTAATTAATACAGATAAATCATCAGGGCAAATTTGTAAAGCAATGTCATAACATTTCATTGCAGCAGAAAAATCTTTGAGTTTGCTTAGTGCATATCCCTTATTGTTAAGTGAACTAATATTTTTAGGATCCTCATCTAAAATTTTATCATAATATGTTATTGCTTGAAGAAATTTTCCTTGTAAAAATAATCTATTTCCTTCATCTAAGATGGAATTTATTTTAGGATTAGTCATATTAATCAGAATTAGGTTTAATCAAAATTTTACCAAAAAGACCCTTGCCATTTAGCATTTTATTATGAGCCTTAACTGCATCATCTAAAGAATATACAGAATCTATAATTGATTTAATTTTACCTTTTGACATCCAATAGAAGCCTTCTTCTAATTCAGATTTAGTTCCCTGAGTTGAGCCTAAAATATTGATTCCTTTAAAGAAAATATGTCGTAAATCTGTTTTAGCATCATATCCAGTAGTAGCACCAGTAGTAACAATAGTTCCACCATAATTTAACAAAGTTAATTCTTTATTCCAATGGGAACCACCAATATGTTCAAAAATTACATCAACACCAGGAACATCTCCATTAGGTTTAGGAATTTTTTTTGCAATTGCTCTAACTTCTTTGTGCCAATCATCTTTTCTGTGATCAACTGCAAAGTCTGCTCCAAGTTCTAAACATTTGTCTAGTTTGTCAGGACTTGCTGTTGCAATTACAGTGCAACCAAATAATTTTGCAATTTGAATTCCAAAAGTTCCAATTCCAGAACTTCCACCCATTATCAGTACTAATTGTCCAGGTTGAATTTTAGCTCTACCAACTAACATGTGCCATGAAGTTAGTAATGTCATTGATGCAGCTGCAGCTTCATCATAAGATACATTATCTGGAATTTTTAATACGTTAACCTCTGGAAGATGAGTAAATTCACAATATCCACCCCAAAGAGGTCCAGTTTCAAAACCCCAAATGGTTCTTTTCTTACAATCATATTCTCGTCCATCAGTACATGCTTTACAAACTCTACATGACATATTTCCGTGTGATACTACTCTATCTCCAACTTTGATATTTTTAACATCCTCACCAACAGAAGTTACAATACCTGCTGCATCTGTACCAGAAATATGAGGTAATGGAATTGCCAAAGGTTTACCTCTCATTCCCCAAATGTCATCATAATTTAGTCCTGCAGATATAACTTTGAAAACAACTTCATCAGAACGTGGCTCAGGATTAGGTAAATTTTTGATTTTTAAAATTTTAGAAAAATCATCATTAGTTGTGTATTCATCATATACTAATGCCCTCATGATTATTTTCTATTTTTTACAAATATATGATTTATCAGGATCTTTGCACCATAAACAATTATAATCATAATAAGAAAAATTAGATTATGTCAGAGAATTCAGTATTTCCAGGAGATAAAATAGCATCTATTGAGGAATATGAGGCTGGACACAATACTTTTGATGATGGAGACATGGTTAGGGCAGCTACAGTTGGGGAGAGAAATATGGATAAAGAAACACGAATGGTTGATGTGAATCATCCAAAACTTCTATCAATTCCAAGAGTAGGAGATACCATAATTGGAACAGTTGCAGCAGTGATGTCATCAATGATTGCAGTTTCAATTGATTACATTAATGGAAAACCAACTACCTCAAAAGTAGAATGCATTTGCGGAACAAGAAATATGAGAATAAGAAATGTAGCATTAGTTAATGACATAGTATCATTGAAAATTGTTGCTCATCTTAATGGAACAATTCATGCAGTAATGGATGAGCGGGAGTTTGGAATTATATTTACAAAATGTAGAAAATGTGGAGGAAAAGTTGTCACAAAGTCTGCAGATGCCATTAAATGCACAGATTGTTCATGGATTGATGAAAGAAAACTTTCTTCTAATTTTGGCAAAAGTGATTTTGTACATTTGAGAGAGTAAAAAAATGACAGATGTTTCGTTCCAAGGTGAACGAGGTGCATATAGTGAAGCTGCAGCAAAATCTTTTTTTAAAAATGATATCAAAACAATTCCACTTGCAACATTTGCAGAAATTTTAGAAAATACATCTAAAGATGTTACAGAATATTCAATTTTACCTGTAGAGAATTCATTAGAAGGAAGTGTAGGTGAAAGTTATGATTTATTGTATTCAACAGATCTAAATGTAACAGGGGAAACATATCATAGAATAGAACATTGTTTGATTGGATTTAGTGGGATAGAAGAAATTGATACAGTCTACTCGCATCCACAGGCATTAGGTCAATGTAGAAATTTTATTGAAAAAAATAACATGAAAACAATTCCTACTTATGATACAGCAGGTAGTGTAAAAATAATCCAAGAATTAAATAAAAAAAATTGTGCATGTATTGCAAGCAAAGAAGCTGCTGCAATTTACAATATGCCCATTATTGCAGAAAACATTGCAAATAATCTCAATAATTATACTAGATTTTTAATATTATCTAAAAAAGAGTCTTTAGAAACAGGCAATGATAAAACTTCAATTATTTTTTCAATAAAACATGAACCAGGTTCATTATATAGAATAATAGAAAATTTTAATAAAAATAACATTAATTTGACAAAAATAGAATCAAGACCTACAAAAACAAACACATGGGAATATAATTTCTATGTAGATTTTGAAGGTCATCAAAATAAATCAGAAGTGTTAGAAATGTTAAATAAAATTAAAGAAGAAACACTTTTCATCAAAATTTTAGGTTCATACCCATCTGCTAAATTAAGCTAAAAGCCTTTTGGTTTTCGTAAAGTAAAACCCAAACTAAATCCCAAAATAATTACTCCAGATGTAATTACCATGAAATCAAATGTAATTCCAAAGGGATCAGGTGTCTGATTAGTATTTGCAGTAATTTCTAATTCACTAGCACCTGTATTTTGAATTACAATAATTGTTTGACCCTCTTCAGTGTGAGCCCAATCTAAAACCAGTTCCTTTTTGTAAGAAGTATTTGGAATGTTTAATCCATCACCAGGACTAGCTAATTTGAGATCAAAAGCATCACCGACAATCATCATATATTGTGGTGCATCTTTTGGTGCAGGAATTGAAAAAGAAGCAGACTCTCCAGAGCCTATAACAAAATTTTCATTCATAGAAATTGTTGGTGCTAAAGAAGTTACTAAAGAATAACCACCTAATCCAATTACAAGACTGCCTACAATTATTCCAATAATTGTTCGGGTAGCTAACATAATAAAATGACTTCAGATACTGCTTAAAAAATTATCTACATTAAAGAGACATCATGAGGCTGACTTTCTGCAAATCCAGCTCTAGACATTTTAATAAATTCTGCATTTGTTTGCATTTGAGAAATTGTATGTGCACCACAATAACTCAAGCCCGAACGAACTCCACCTGTTAATTGTTTTAGAATATCTACTACAGTTCCTTTGTATGGAACCATTGCTTCAACACCTTCTGCAACATAATCATTAAGATCATCATCAAATGATGTTGAACCAGTTTCTTTAGATTTTCTTCCTATAGATGCTGCAAGAGAAGCCATTCCACGATATACTTTGAAACGTTTTCCGTTCTTAGTCAAAACGGTTCCAGGAGATTCATCAGTACCTCCTAGCATACTTCCAACCATAACAGTTGAAGCACCAGCTGCTAATGCTTTTGTAGCATCACCCGAAGTTCTAGTTCCACCATCAGAAATAATTGGAATACCATAATCACGACCTATTTTTGCACAATCCATTACTGCAGTTAGTTGTGGTACACCTGAACCAGTAATTACTCTAGTAATACAAATTGAACCTGAACCAACACCAACTTTTACAGCATCAACTCCAGCTTTCATTAAATCTTCAGCACCTTGAGCAGTTGCAATGTTTCCTGCAATTAATTCACAATCAGGGAATGCTTTTTTAATATTTTTCACAGTACTGATTGCATTTTCACTATGTCCATGAGCAATATCAACAACTAAAGTATCAGCACCTGCTTCTAAAAGAGATTCACTTCTTTCTAAAAAGTCACCTTTAACTCCAACTGCAGCTCCAACAAGAGGACGACCTTTATTGTCCTTAGATGCATTTGGATAATCAGCATTATTTGTTATGTCTTTACTTGTAATCAAACCTTTTACAAATCCAGATTCATCAACTAAAGGTAATTTTTCAATTCTATGTTTATGTAGAAGGACTTTTGCCTCATCAATAGAAACACCATATTTTGCAGTGACAACATCTTTTGTCATTACATCTTGAATAAGATTTTTAGAATTTGCAAATAGTAAATCCCTTTCAGTTACAATTCCAATTAATTTTGAATTATCATCAACTACCAATAATCCTGAAATATTTTTATTTTCAGCATAATCTAATGCATCCTCAATTGTTTTATCAGCAGTAATAGAATAAGGATTTTCAATCATCACACTTCCAGATCGTTTTACTTTAAGAACTTCATTTGCTTGCTCTTGAATTGTTAAAAATCTATGAATTATTCCTATTCCTCCTGCACGCGCGATAGCTACAGCCATAGATGATTCAGTAACAGTATCCATATTTGCACTCACAAAAGGGATGTTTAAAGAAATATTTCGAGATAACTGAGTTTTCAGATCAGTTTGACTCCTACTTGTAATATCAGAGTATTTGGGTACGAGAAGAACGTCGTCAAATGTTAATCCTTCTTTAAATTCCAATGAAACCTTGTTACAAGGGTTAAAAATTAATTATAAGCCTTTGTGTTATTTTGATAATTTTGAGGCAATTGTGACGGCATCTTTTGTAGCCATAACATTATGACTACGAATAATATTTGCTCCATTTAAAACACATATTGCTTCAGCAGTTATAGATCCAAACAATCGATCAGAAGTATTTTCTTTTTCTAAAAGATTTCCAATAATGGATTTATTTGAAACGGATACTAGAATAGGATAATTCATTTTAATAGAATTTAGATTTTTAATAACAGCTAGATCTCTTTCTACCCAATCAGTGTTGATTTTTGTAAAAAAATTACCTTTTCCTGTTTTTCTAAAAAACCCAATTGCAGGATCCAATACAACTTTTTTAACAGAAATATTAGATTTTTTAACAATTTTTAAACTATCAGTAAGAAGTTTTTTTGTTGAAGTTATTTTGCCACCAGATACTGTTTTAGAATCATATGCACATAAAATTATTGAAGGTTGAAATTTAGATAATACATCTTTCATTTTTTCATCATATTTTAATCCTGAAATATCATTAATTATTTCAACATCATTTTCTAAAGCATTTTTAGCTACACTGGATCTACATGTATCAACAGATATTGGAAGGTTAGTACTATCTTGAATGATTTTAACTGCATTAAGAATTCTTGCAGATTCTACTTTTTCAGACACATTAGTAGATAAATATGGTGCAGTGGACATTCCTCCAACATCAATAAAGTCTGCACCGTCATTTTCCATTTGAATTACTGCATTTTTGATTTTCATACGAGTAGTATTGATTGATTTTTTGTGAAATGACTCTGGACTAGTATTCAAAATACCCATAATCCTAACAGGGTTTCTTCCACCAACAGAAATATTTGCAATTTTTGCCATATAGTTTATCAAAACCTCATACAATTTGAGTTATATGATGATTTCAGGTTGGGAAAAAAGATATTTTACTATTTTAAAGGAAATGAACTATAGTGAAAAAAAAGATAAGGAATCAGCTCTTATTTTAGATTCAATTTTAAAAAAAACAGATAGTATAGAAAAAGTTAAAGAGATTATACAAGGGAATACAGTTTTTGTTATAGGTTCTGGTCCATCGTTATCAATTGCTATTCCAAAATTAAAAAAATTAAAAAAATCCATAAAAATTGCAGCTGATAGTTCATTAGAACCATTAATTGGAAATGGGATTATTCCAGATATCATTGTAACAGACTTGGATGGAAATGAAGATACGATTAAAAAAATATCAAAGACAAAATCAATATTTGTCATACATGCACATGGTGACAATATTGAAAAGTTGCAGATGGTGAAAAAAATGAAAAATTGTGTGGGAACAACTCAAACAAATCCATTTAATAAAATTCAAAATTTTGGAGGTTTTACAGATGGAGATAGAGGAGTGTTCTTAGCAAGTTATTTTGATGCAAAAAAAATTATTTTATTTGGAATGGATTTTGGAAATCAAATTGGCAAATTTTCTAATACAAAAAAATCAGATAGAGAAATAAAATTAAAAAAATTGAAAATAGGAAAAAATCTTTTAATTTGGTTATCAACGATCACAAAATCAGAATTATTTACCACATCAAAACCAATTAAAGGATTTAAAAAAATAACATATCAAGAACTGGATAACATAATTACCTAGAATGCATTTAATACCCATTACTGATTAATTAAATTATGAAATTCTCAGAAGAGCAAGTAAAAGAAATAGTTGCTTTAAGAGAAAATATGCTACAGCAGGTAGATAAACATCAGGAAGGAATTGACATGTTAGAGAAAAATATCACGGTATTAGATGAATTTCTAAAAGATTCTAGTTTTGTCAAGGCATCAAAATTAAAAACACAAGTTAAACCTGAAATAGAGGAAAAAAGTGAAGTACCAGAACCAGTTGAGAATTCAATTCCAATTAAAAGAGGAAATGATGGCAAAATAATTGCAAATGCATATGTTACACCTGAACAAGTCTCAATAATTTTGGATGAACAAGTTTTGATTAATGCAGATACACCACCATTCAAATCATTCTTTTTAGATAGAATTATTGGAGAAATGAAGAAGAAGGATTCTGTTGAAGCAGAAAATGGAAAGATCCAAAAGGAATCAATCATTGATTATATTATTAATAAAAACGGAACTGACATTAGAGAAATTATTATTAAAAATTACAGAGAAAAACAAAGAGTGACTGAATTGATTAATACAGCAGGGTGGTCATTAACTAGAATGTTGGAAAATATTAGTAAGTGATAGTATGGACAAAATTTTAGTTTTAGACTTTGGTTCACAGTATAGTCATTTAATTTGTAGAAGGATTAGAGAATTTTCTGTTTTTGCAGAGTTAGTACCATATGATATCAGTTATGAAGAAATTCAAAAACATAATCCAAAAGGAATAATTTTTTCAGGGGGACCATCTAGTGTTTATAGTTCAGAAGCTCCAGTTCCAGAAAATAAAATTTTTGACATGGATTTACCATTACTAGGAATTTGTTATGGACATCAATTAATTGTAGATAAGTTTGGAGGGAAAGTAAAAAGAGCAAACAAAGAATATGGTTCATCACTATTAACAATAGACAACGACAGTGATTTGTTAAATGGTATAGGAGAATCTGTTCGTGCATGGATGAGTCATGGTGATGAGGCTGAAGAAATTCCATCAGGATTTAAGATAATTGGTCATACTGAAGGGGCAAAAGCAGCTGCAATTGCATCAGATGAAAAATCAGTATATGGAATTCAATTTCATCCAGAAGTAGTTCATACAGAACAAGGCACCGAGATTCTAAAGAATTTTGTTCTAAAAGTTTGTGGTGCAAAACAAGATTGGACAATGGAAGGTTTTATTGAAACAGCAGTAGAAAAAATTTCTAAAATTGATGGAAATGTATTATGTGGAGTTAGTGGTGGAATAGATTCTACAGTAGTGGCATTACTAATTGACAAAGCAATTGGAAATAGACTCAAGTGTGTCTTTGTAGATAATGGATTGTTAAGATTAAATGAAGAAAAAGAGGTAGAAGATATGTTTAAAGAAAATTTTAAAGTTAATTTTACATCAGTTAATGCAGGTAATCAATTTCTTGAAAAATTAAAAGGAATAGAAGATCCGGAACAAAAAAGAAAAATTGTGGGTGAAGAATTCATTCGTGTTTTTACAAATTTTG
>Ga0209041_1001626_pt1 | contig 13288 bp, 9 predicted proteins | sample SaaInlV_100m_DNA_4_FD_184647 | JGI IMG/M metagenome (GOLD analysis project Ga0209041, IMG submission 184647) | Marine microbial communities from expanding oxygen minimum zones in the Saanich Inlet - SI037_S2LV_100m_DNA (SPAdes) (version 2) | ecosystem: Environmental > Aquatic > Marine >... | reverse complement strand
ACTTTGATTCTGATAAACCGCACGGCCCTAAAAAAATAATCACTGACGAGTGCCAGTTTCTTACCATTATTTGTACAAATAGCTCTGATTAATCATAATGCTGAGCCAGGGATATGATTGTTTTTTGCTCATAATATACTTCCTTAAGTAGCCTATCAAATAAGTATTTTTTCTTGTTTTTTTGTTAATTTTTAGAAGAAAAACAAGACTTTAATTAATTTCTTTAAAATAAAAAAAATTTCTTGACAATGGAATATAGTTAGGCGTATACTCCATTCACAATTTACTGAAACACTCTTTTTTTGAGTGGTTATTTGAGTGAATCAATTAGACATTAATTTAGATCTTAAATAGTAAATAGTCTGGTTTTTATTTGGGTTCATTGTTTACGAATCTAAATAAAATCTACTAGGGGGCAAATCTTTAATCAAGATTTTTTTTATTTTTTCGGAGAGATTAAATGACAGATTTAGAACAACACGTTAATGAACCTGGACGCGATAAACTTGTAAAAGAAGTTAAGGCTAAGATCGACGCTTTGGGTGTTACATATGTATATTATCAGTTTGTATCAGTTACCGGGCGTATCGTCGGTAAGGGTATTCCTGCACGTCACTGGGAGAGATTGGCTGAAAAAGGTTTTCAACTAGTATATGGCTCAACAGCCAACTTATTTATAGATCGTCATGGTGATTATATTGGTTACGGCCCTGAAGCTTCAGAGCTTGTTGGACTTCCTGATCCTGACACTTTTTGCCAGCTTCCATGGGATAAAAGAGTAGCTCGCGTTTTCTGTAGGCTTTATAGGAACCGTGAAGAGCGTGAAAATCCAGGCGAAGCGTTAACATCTGATTGTCGTGGTAACTTATATAGACAACATAAAGAATTCCAAGATCAATATGGATTAGATATGCGTTGCGGTACAGAGCCAGAAATGATGTGGCTTAAGCGTGGCGATGATGGAAAACCAAATGGCGGAGTAACAAAGCCGAACTGTTACCATATTGATCAGTTTGAAGAGTTGCGTCCTGTATTCATGAAAGTGATTGAATACTCTGAGCAAATGGGTCTTGATATTATTCAAGGTGACCACGAGGATGCACCAGGTCAATTAGAGCTTAATACTCAGTTTGATGATGTACTCAGAAATGCGGACAGACTAACGACTTATCGTCAGATTTGTGCCCAAGTGGCTCGTGAGTTTGGTCTCATTGCCTGCTTTATGAGTAAGCCTTTTATGGGCGTTTCGGCGTCAGGCTGTCACCATAACATGTCTCTATGGAAAGGTGGAAAAGAAGTTTTTCATCCAGAAATTGCTACTGGCGATGGAGAACTTCCAGGTATGCCTGGTTGCTTTACTTACAAAGAGGGTGGTGAGAATACATTTATGCCGGACCCTTCAATTGATGAAAAGATGCCTGGTCCAATTGGCCTTCAATCAATCGGTGGTGTTATTAAGCATTTACCAGCGCTAACTTCAATTGGCTCCCCTACAGTTAACTCTTACCGCCGTCTTTGGGATACAGGATTTTGGGCACCAATCTTTGCCGACTGGGGTTACCAGAACCGTACATGTGCACTTCGCGTTTCAGCGCCGGGGCGTTTTGAATACCGCTCTGTTGACTCAATGGTCAACCCATACTTAATGGGCTCCGCTTTGTTAAAAGCAATGGGCGATGGTATTGAAAATAATCTTGATGCTGGTGAGCCTGAAGAGCGCAATATCTATGCGGCCATGGAAGCAGGAAAGCAAGTTAAGAAGCTTCCTATGTCTTTAGGTGAAGCACTTAATGAGCTTGAGAAAGATGAGGTAATTAAATCATCGATGCCTAATGAAATGTATAAGGTTTATCACCATTATAAGACAGATGAATGGGAAAGATTTAATGCCACCGTTACGGATTGGGATTTAGAGACTTATATAGATTGCTTGCCATAGGCTAGCTTCTTTAGGTTTTTTTTAGAGTGCCCACCTGACGGTGGGCAATTATTTAGGAAAGGGAGATTATTTTATGTGCGGAATAGCAGGAATTATTCATAAGAATGCCGGCAAAGATGTAAACATTGGTGAGCAAATGACATCAATGCTTCAAGCTTTGAAGCATAGGGGTCCAGATTCAACTGGTTACGCTATGTATGGTGAAGATAATGGGAATCATGTCGTCAGATTTAAGGTTGCTGAGGCGGCTGATTTAGAGGGAAGCTTTAGTATACATGCTGAAATTGAAGACAGAATTGAGATGGTAAACTCAAGACTTAAAGATTTAGGCGCTAAAGTTGTCAAGAAAGACAGTGCTACAGAATATTCACATCGCTATGAGATTCAGTTCTCGGGTGATATGAAAAAGCTAGCAGACTTTGTTGAAGATATTGAAGGCGTTGAAATTTTATCAATTGGTAATTCTCTTGAGTTAATTAAAGATTTAGGCGATGCTTCAGTTGTTTCTGAGCAGTACGGCCTTAATGATTTCAATGGAACTCACGGTATTGGTCACACAAGAATGGCAACTGAGTCAGACGTTGACATTCGATCTGCACACCCATACTGGGCTTATCCGTTTAGTGATGTTGCTGTGGTTCATAACGGGCAGCTGACTAACTACTGGACAAATAGACGTGCACTAGAACTAAAAGGTCATCGCTTTTCTTCAAACTGTGACTCAGAACTTATTGCGGTTTATATTGCAGAAAGAATGAGCCAAGGAAAAGATTTAGAGACAGCTATGAAAGACTCTGTTGAATATCTAGATGGTGTATTTACATATCTAGTAGCAACAAAAGATCAACTTGGCATGGCTAAGGATGTTATGGCTGCGAAACCAATGGTTGTGTATGAAGGTGAAGACATGATTGCTTTGGCTTCTGAAGAAGTTGCAATCAGAACGTTATTTGATCATCACATTGAAACATTTGACCCTTATCACGGAGAGGTAAAAGTATGGCAGAACTAAAAAAAGAGTCGTCTCATGAGATGGGACTTCATCAAGAGCAACTTAAAGGTAGAACACAACAGAAATTTTTCTCGATTGATGAGAGTGCAAACCTTACGTATTTTCATTCCTTTGAAGTAGACACTAAAAAGACTGCTACGATTGATGCTTTAGATATGACACCTAGAGAAATTAATCGTGAAATCAGAGCGTTAATGGAAAGCGGTGTTGGTGATATTACAGTCGACAATCCGATGTCAAGACATGGTGTTGGTGTTGGTATCTTAAATCGTCTTAACTTAACATTTACAGATAGCTTGGGCTACTTTGGTTGCGGTTTAATTGACGGACCTAATGTTCACATTAAGGGACGCGTGGGCTGGTCTTGTGCTGAAAACATGATGGCTGGAACCGTTGTTATCGATGGCAACGCCGGATCGACATTTGGTGCTGCGATTCGTGGCGGTGACCTTGTCTGTAAAGGCAGTGTTGGTGCTCGAACTGGTATTGACCAGAAAGGTGGAACAATCCTTGTTGGCGGAAAAACAGGCGCTTTCTCTGGATTCATGATGCAGCGTGGTCGTATGATCATTTGTGGTGATGCAGGGATGAATTTAGGTGACTCAATGTATGACGGCACTATTTATGTTGGCGGCGAAGTTGAAGAGCTTGGAGTGGACTGTGTACCAGGTGAAATGACAGAACTAGACGTTCGATACTTAACTGAGAAATTAGCACTTTATGGCATGAAGTCACCAAAAGGTGTTGAAAAAATGCAGAAGTACGTTTCAGGTAAAACATTATGGAACTACGATAATTTAGAGCCTGCAGAGAAGAAACTAATTCTTTAATCAGATTTTTATCAAATTAAACTAAAGGAAATATTATGAGTGAAATAGACGAAAAAAGCAGACTAGGTAAAAGTTTTATCTTCCCTAAAGGTGTGATGGATGACATTCACATTAAATCTGATTTGGGACGTTACAGAATGAGAGGATTCTCTTTATTTAAAAAGATTCCAACATGGGACGATTTAACTTTTATGCCAGGAACACTAACCCGATTTGTTATTGAGGGCTACAGAGAAAAATGTTTAACTAAGACCATTATTGGTCCAGAGGCTCCAAGACCATTAGAGTTAGATATTCCAATTTACATTACAGGTATGAGTTTTGGTGCTTTGAGTTATGAAGCAAAGACGGCTCTTGCGCGTGGTGCTACGATGGCTGGAACAGCTACTTGTTCTGGTGAAGGCGGAATGATTCCTGACGAAAGACGCTATTCAAGCAAGTGGTTTTATCAGTGTATTCAGTCACGTTATGGCTTTAACCCACAACACTTGCGTTTAGCAGATAGTGTTGAGTTCTTTATTGGACAGGGTTGTAAGGTTGGTTTAGGTGGACACTTAATGGGTCAAAAGGTAACGGACCAGGTTGCTGAGATGCGATCTCTTCCTGCGGGAATTGATCAAAGATCGCCTGCAAGACACCCAGACTGGTTAGGTCCAGATGATTTGGCACTTAAAATTGAAGAAATCCGTGAAGCGACAGATGGCCAAATTCCTATTCAGTTGAAGTTGGGTGCTGCTCGTGTCTACGATGATGTTCGTATGGCGGCAAAAACAGGTTGTGATAGTATCTATATTGATGGAATGGAAGGCGGTACTGCTGCTGGACCTCATATTGCTACTGAAGAAACGGGCGTTCCAGGAATCGCTGCGATTCGTCAAGCACGAAGAGCTATCGATGATGTTGGTATGACAGGAAGAATTTCTTTGGTCTATGCTGGCGGTATTCGAAATGGTGGTGACGTTGCGAAAGCAGTTGCGCTAGGCGCAGATGCGGTTGCGATTGGACATGCTGCTCTTATGGCGCTTAACTGTAATAGAGATACTCCTGAGGCTGATTATCCAGCTGAGATGGGTGTCAACGCGGGTGAGTGTTATCACTGTCATACAGGTCGTTGCCCAGTAGGTGTTGCGACTCAAGACCCAGTTCTTAGACAGCGTTTAGATCCTGATTTAGCTTCAGAGAGAGTTTATAACTTTTTACACACATTAGCGATTGAGTGTCAAATGATGGCGCGTGCTTGTGGTAAGACTAATGTTCACTCTTTAGAGCCAGAAGATTTAGCTGCTTTGACTATGGAAGCATCAGCTTGTGCACAAGTTCCTATTGCAGGTTCACAGCACACTGTTGGTCGTCCAGATTTGACACGCTTTTAAGGAAAGGAGAAATTATGAGTAATAAAGAAGAAGAATTTGTTGTTGGAGATGATGGTTTAGGTACTGATCGCGAAAAAGATATCGGTCAGCATATTGGTTATCGATATGACGTAAACCTTGTTCCTGATCTTAAGTTTATTACCCCTTTTTTACAGGAGTATATAGACAAAATGGGATGGAAAGATCTGAACTGGTTAGAGGACATTCATATGGGTTATGAAGGCGATCAAGCAGCTGTTTTTGATAGAAATATCAATGGCTGGGTGACGATTCCTGATACCATTAATTTGCCTGATAACCAGCAAGAAAGAGATATGATTGCACGTGAACTATTAATTAAGTTTCAAATGTCAGAAAGTCATCCTATGGTAGATCTTAATAACGCTTACCGTAAATTCTAATTACTGTAAGTGAATTAAAAGGGGAGGCCTGAAGAGACTCTTCAAGCTCTCTCCTTAGTTTATCGGCACCTCACCCCCTGAGGTGCTGAATAAGCTAGAACATAAAAATAAGTTTAAAATTCAGCGTTTTTTTCATTAGGAATTGAATTTTTTCAAATTGAACTCGAAATTATTTTATGTATACTAAACTTCATGTTCGCTGAAATATATATATGAAAGTTTCTAATATCAAATACGACGGAAATTGTGAGACCTACCAAATTCATGGCGGTGAAGCCATTTCAATAGATTTAAAAAATGGCGATTCAGTTGAAATAGTCGATGTTGAGGGAGATCAAAAGTGCAGTGTTCTTGCGTTTGACTCTAAAAAATCATCAGCTCTATCTTCCTTAAATTGGAATACAAAGCCGAATAAAAATTCCAATAAAATTTCTTCAGGTGATTGCTCTGAAATGCTCAAAGCAATTCTGAATAGTAACCAAATAAAGTCGAAGGATTTAAACAGTACCGAGCTGTTTGCAGAATCCAATCCCTCAGATACGCGCCAATCTTTTGGTATTAATAATGACCTTTTGTGTGTATTTGATGCTGAAGGCGGCCCAATGTTGGTTGATGAGCATAATTCACCCACAGAAATTTTGATCAATGTTATTCGAAAAAACCCTACAAACCCATCTGATCGTCTCCCGGAGCCACTTGCAAAAACGAATAAGGAGATCAGGGTTAAAAATAGTACTGCAGTTGCCTACAAAGTTAAGGCAGGTGAATACATCCAAATTATCGATGTTGAGGGACAACAATGCTCTGATTTTCAGGCATTTTTAGCTGAAGATTTAAAAAATAATTTGTATTTACACCTTAACCCAACAATTACAAGGTCGCTGATGAGCGCAAGTTATCCAGCGCCTGGAACCCATGACAAGTTTTATAATCAAAACTCAGTGCCATTAGTTGAGATTATTCAAGATACGGTCTGTCGTCACGACGCATTCGGTTTAGCCTGTAATGCTAAATACTATGACGATAGGGGGTTTCCTGGGCATATTAGTTGCACAGATAACTTTAACAAGTCACTAGCGAAGTATGGAGTTCCGCCTCGCAGTAATTGGGTCGCTTTAAATCTCTTTTTTAATACAGCAATTGAAGAGTGCCATACTCTAACTTCAGATGTTTCTTGGTCAAGGCCTGGAGACTATGTTTTATTTAGAGCTATGGAAGACTTAGTGTGTGTTTCTTCTGCGTGTCCAGATGACACAACTTCTGCGAATGGCTGGAATCCAACAGATATTCATGTTAGGATTTATGATAAGTCCAATAATTTTTCATCGGCTACGGCTTTTCGGCCTGATCCACAATCAATACCTACTATGACTAAAGAAACCGGTTTTCATAAAAACACCTCAAAATTAACTAAGAATTTTGATAACTATAACGGCTATTGGTTGCCACTTGAATTCACTAATTTAGGTGCAATTAAAGAGTACTGGCAATGTCGAGAAGGTGTCGTCATGATTGATCTTGCGCCGCTTAGAAAGTTTGAAGTTTATGGTCAAGATGCTGAAGCATTAATGCAGCACGCAATCACCAAGGATGTTCGTAAACTTGCAATAGGACAAGTTGTCTATTCAGCGATGTGTTACGACAACGGCTGTATGGTTGATGATGGAACGCTTTTCCGTCTTTGTGAAAACAACTTTCGATGGATTGGAGGATCTGATGATGGCGGTAAATTGCTCAGAAAAATTGCTGCAGATCGTGGACTAGATGTCAGAGTTAAATCATCAACAGATCAGCTTCATAACGTTGCAGTTCAAGGACCCAAAAGTAGAGAAACGCTCTCTAAAATAATATGGACACCAAAATTACAAACCAATATTGAAGACCTAAAATGGTTTCGTTTCACTATTGGTCGTATTGGCGGAGAGTTTGGCATACCGGTAATGGTATCTCGAACCGGTTACTCTGGTGAATTAGGTTATGAAGTATTTGCTCACCCGAATGATTGTGAGGCTGTTTGGGATGCCATTGCAGAGGCTGGAGAAGAGTTTGGTATCTGTCCTCTCGGGCTAAACGCCCTTGATATGCTTCGAATTGAGGCAGGCTTAATCTTTGCTGGCTATGAGTTTTGTGATCAGACAGATCCGTTTGAGGCCGGCATTTCATTTACCGTTCCTTTAAAGACAAAAGAGGATGATTTTTCTGGTAAAGAAGCTTTAATTCTTCGCAAGAATTCTCCACAAAGAGTTCTTGTTGGGTTAGAATTAGATTCTAATGAAGTTGCGCTTCATGGTGATGGAGTGTATATTGGAAAACAGCAAGTAGGAATTATTACAAGTGCAACGCGTTCGCCAATTCTTAAAAAGAACATTGCACTATGTAGAATTTCAGTTTCGGAGTCAGAAATAGGCAATGAAGTTGAAGTTGGAAAATTAGATGGACATCAAAAGCGTCTAGCAGCAACTGTAGTACGCTTTCCGTTTTATGACCCTGAGAAAACTCGAGTTAGAATGTAGTTTTGTCAGGAAAAGAACGCTCTTAGAGAAGTAATTATCCCTAAGAATGTAAGTATGGTTTTTTATAACAGTTATGTTTGAAAAGTCATTTTTTAGTTAAATGTTTTAAAGGTTTATATTTATTTTTATAATATTTAATGAAACTATAAAGGAGAAATACATGAATAAGTTTACAAGTAAGGTAGCTGCAGCTGTCTTAACGATGACTTTGGCTTCTGTTTCTGGTCAGACGCTTGCGGCTGACTCAACAAAGCCAATTATTATTCCAGTACATAACTGGGCGAGTCAAGTTGTTATGGCTCATGTTATTGGCAATATGTTTGAAAGTATGGGTAATAACGTTGAATACGTTCCCGCGGATTCTCAAGGTGTATACGAGGCTATTCGTAACGGTGACGTAACTATTTCACACGAAGTTTGGCAATCAAGCTTTGGTGCATCGTTCTATAACGCGATGGACGCTGGTGGAGTGATTGATGTAGGTCAACATAAAGCGTTGGCAGTTGAAGAGATTGGTGTCCCTACATGGGTAATCGATCAAAACTTGTGTCCTGGTCTTCCAAGTTGGGAAGCACTTAAGGATTGTCAAGACGTCTTTGCAACAACAGACTCTGGTGGTAAAGGTCGTATCTTAGAAGGTCCTTCAAGCTGGCACGGTGATGTATTCCCTAACCGTATCGAAGCTTTAGGATTGAGTGATCAATATTTTGTTAAGTTTGCAGGTACTGGTGACGCTCTTTGGGCTGAACTTGCTGCGGCTAAGTTAGAAGGTAGAGGTACTATTATCTTTAACTGGTCTCCAAACTGGACAGATGCTGAAGGATTTACTTTTCTTGAATTCCCTCCTTACTACCCAGGTTGCAGAATTTCAGAAGGTGGAACTATGGAAACTACAACTTGTGGTTCAATGTATGGTTGGTTGAAGAAAGCTGCTAACTATAAATTTCCTAAGACACACCCAGCAGCGTACAAAGCATTTACTAAGCTTGCTTTCACAACAACTGATATAGGCCAAATGGCTGCATTAGTTAGTGTTGATGGTATGTCTTATGAAGATGCTGGTCAAAAGTGGTTTGATGATCATCAAGATATCATAGCTACATTTACTGACTAAAATATTGATGTTTATTCCTAGTTTTTAAAAAGGAATAAGCTAGTAATACATTTACTCCCCTTGTTTTTTTAAAGACAAGGGGAGTTTTTTTTAACTCCTTCCATTAATAAGTGCTTTTATTTAGCAGCTAAACTTGTTAGTTATATAATGAGTAAAGCATTTAAGTATAAATGTGGGTATTATTATGTATGTCAAAAGATAAATAGGTAATTAATTATGTCTACAAATAAAGCTACTTCTAAGAAAGAAAATCCCGTCATAAAGTGCGACTCTGTTTACAAAATTTTCGGTGAAAATGCTGAAAAAATGCTCAATGATGCAAACGGTAATGTTGATGCTCAAGTGTTTCAAGATGCGGGTTGCGTAGTTGGTGTTAATAACGCTTCATTTGAAGTTTATCATGGTGAAATGCTTGTCGTTATGGGATTGTCAGGATCTGGTAAATCAACCCTTCTTCGCTGTATATCCAGATTAACAGAATCAACCGCAGGAGATATTTTTATTGATGGCGAAGATTTAATAGCTATGACCAATAAAGAGCTTATTGAATTGAGACGAAACAAAATGGGTATGGTGTTTCAAAGTTTTGCCTTATTACCTCATAAGACCGTATTAGAAAATATAGCGTTTCCACTTCAAGTCAAAGGAAGTAGTACTTCAGACAGTATGACAAAAGCTAAGGAGATGGTCGAGCTCGTTGGACTTACAGGACGAGAGAACTATTTTCCAAGAGAATTATCTGGAGGACAACAACAACGCGTTGGTATTGCACGCTCATTAGCTGTAGAGCCTGACATTTGGTTCTTAGATGAACCATTTTCTGCACTAGATCCTTTGATTCGTAAAGAAATGCAAGATGAATTTTTAAGACTTCAGGGAGTTTTAAATAAAACAATTTTATTTGTAACTCATGATTTTGATGAAGCACTCAGACTCGCTGATCGAATTGCTATTATGAAAGACGGTATTATTGAGCAACTAGATACTCCTGCCAATATAGTCCTTAATCCAGCAACGGATTATGTCCGTAAATTTACTGAAGAAGTACCAAGAGAAAAGGTTTTAAGGATTGAATCAGTAATGGATCCTATTAGTGAAGATGAAGAGCTCAGTGAGCTTCAAGTTTCTAAAGACGCAATCATTGAAACGGTTGCTGAAGAGGTTCTTAGTCAACAAAAACCGGTAGCTGTTTTAGATAAAGACGGAAATACTGTGGGCATCCTCAACTGTTCTACGATTCTCCATGTTCTTTTTGGCGATCGATCTGTAATTAATAAAAAATAATTAAGAAATGAACTATTTATTAAAACATCCAAAGTTACTCCAATTTGGCATTGTATTAATTGTTTTTTTTATCCTCATGTCAATGACAGGGGACTACAGTAATCACTTACTTTTACGTGATGCTTTTATTAAAAAAGTTAATTCAGGTGACATTCAAGCTGTAGCTAGTTTTTCAGAGTCTATGAGTATGATATTACGAGGTCAGCTGCCTCCTCAATTTGTAAGAATACCGGAAATGAACTTTTACAATCCGGTCATCAGTAGCTCTATTGGCTACCTTTTGGTTACATTATTAACTCTTGCTGGTCTTGTATTTAAAAATTATTATTCAACATCAATGTCTAGCGGCATTTCATTACTTAACTGGTGCAAAATAAATTGGACGAAGCTATTTCTCTACATACCAGTAGCAATGATTTTCGGTTTATTGCTTATACCTACTCTATTTACTTGGTTATTTTTAGAAACAACAACAAGTAGCTTTTGGGATATGCCAGGAATTATTCATCATTTTGCGCGTTACTTAATGTTTGATTTTTGGCCCGTTGAAGTCTACGACCCAGATATTGAGGAGTATGAATTTTCAGCAATGATAAAAGAATTAACGAGAGGCTTTTCAAGATCAATACTTTTTATTATTGATATTATTCGTGAGCTTCTTTTAGGTGGAATTAAAACTATTGTTGCCTTTACTAGTTGGGATTGGTCCACAGCAAATAAATGGGCTCGCTGGCCTGCAGTTCCGTGGACCGTCGTTTCTGCTACTGCCATAATGATGGGTTATGCTCTTAATGGCTGGAGGCTTGCTTTACTGGCTGCTTTCTCAACTCTATATATTGCCATTTTTGGTCAATGGGAGCCTGCTATGATGACGCTTTCACTTATATTTGTCGCAGCACCAGTTTCTTTTGGTTTGGGATTGGTTCTAGGTGTTTTCGCATTCAAAAACCGAACTACTGAAAAAGTTTTAGCACCGATACTTAATATCTCGCAAACAATGCCTCATTTTTCTTACTTGGTTCCTGTAGGTGTTTTCTTTGGAATTGGAGATCATGCTGGTGCGATTGCCACTATTATTTTTGCAACTCCTCCAATGATTCGACTTACCCTTTTAGGTCTTAAGAAAGTGTCTCCAGAGGTTGTAGAGGCAGGCATGATGAGTGGGTGCAATAATTTTCAACTTTTATTTAAAGTACTAATCCCATCTGCAAGATACGATATTTTAATTGGAGTAAACCAAGTAATCATGCAGTGCTTAGCTATGGCAGTAATTTCCTCTTTTATTGGTGCTAAAGGTTTGGGATGGAATCTATTACTTGCCATTAACAATCTTTGGGTGGGAGTGGCTCTTGAGCTAGGAATTTGTATTGTTCTGATTGCCGTTGTTTTGGATAAATTTTCTTTAGCTTGGGCTAACAAGCAGACTGACTATTTTCAAGATCTTCCGTTTATGAAGCGCCATAAATATTCATTGTATTTCTTAGTTATCCTCGCTGTAGGAATTGTTTTATCTATAATTGGATCTTTCATTTTTAAAGAGGGATTTAATTATTTTTATATAATTCCACACAACAAAGGACTTAGTACTGCTGGTTATTTGCAATCGGGTATTGACTGGTTTTTAGAGACATTTTTCTGGGCTTTGCAAGGCTTTAATAAATGGCTAATTGTTGATATATTACTGCCAATGAAAGCAGCCTATCTTGCTATGCCAGTTATTGCAACATTTGCCCTTGTGATGGGTGTTGGTTATATTATTGGTGGAATTAGATCATCACTTGTTGTTGGTGGATTTTTGCTATTTATTGCTCTTACTGAGTGGTGGGATAGGGCGCTTATTACTGCTTATACTGTCACGGTTGCAGTTATCGTATCGAGTGTTATTGGTATCACTGTAGGCTCACTGTCTGCGAGTAGTGCGCGAGCAAGTAAAATAATTTTATTGGTTTGTGATACCTTTCAGACTCTCCCTTCTTTTATCTACTTAATTCCAGTGATTATACTTTTTGGTATAACGGATACCTCTGTATTGATTGCGATGATTGTATATGCGACCGTTCCAGCAACCCGCTACACAATAGAGGGACTTAGAAGCGTGCCAGAGTCTTTACAAGATGCAGGCTCAATGTCGGGTGTAAATCGAATTCAAAGGTTGTTAAAAATTGAATATCCACTTGCGTTGCCTCATATAATGCTTGGACTTAATCAAACGGTTATTTTTGCATTGTTTATGGTTGTTATCGGCGCACTTATCGGTACTGAAGGTTTAGGTCAAGGCATTTTAGAATCCTTGTCAAATAAACAGGGTATAGGAAAAGGTCTTATGCTCGGGTTTTGTATCGCCTTTATTGGTTTGGCAGTTGATCATTTGATTCAGACTTGGGCATCAAAGAGAAGAAAGTTATTAGGAATAGATTAGCATTTCTTTCCGATTAATTTTGAAATTTAAGAATTTAGTCGTCAAAAAGTTAAATAACCCTTCTTAAAAATTCAAATCTAAGTGAAATTAATTACCATTTTATTTAATCATTCTGTTGATAATATCAATGTATAAATCTATAAATATGGAGAGTTATTAATGAAGGTTATTGATGGCAAAACACTAGCTCAGAATCTTAGAAAAAATATTGCTAATGAAGTTAAGCAATATTCAAGACCTCCTGGCTTGGCAGTGATACTGGTGGGTGACGATCAGGCTTCTCAAGTTTATGTGAGAAATAAGTCAAGAGCCTGCGTTGAGGTTGGTTTTTATTCGGATCAAATTCATAAATCAGCAAACATTACTGAAGAAGAGTTGTTGTCAGAGGTGTATCGTCTTAATG
>Ga0209041_1001611_pt1 | contig 13368 bp, 12 predicted proteins | sample SaaInlV_100m_DNA_4_FD_184647 | JGI IMG/M metagenome (GOLD analysis project Ga0209041, IMG submission 184647) | Marine microbial communities from expanding oxygen minimum zones in the Saanich Inlet - SI037_S2LV_100m_DNA (SPAdes) (version 2) | ecosystem: Environmental > Aquatic > Marine >... | reverse complement strand
CCCGTAATAGTTAAGGTCACCCCATTCGCCCCAGCCGCCCCAGGCCATGCTCGGCGTGTACCACTTGAACCGGGCGTACCCATCCCACCAACGGTACTCGGCATAGAGGATACCGAGCGCAGCGGAGTTCAGCGTCGTACCGGACGGACAGCTGTAAGTTGTGGCCGAATCAAAAGGCGTGCCTGGTGCTATCGCTTCCATGGAGCCCGAATCATCCAGCAGCAACATGATATTGGCTTTGGTAGTGCTCGCAACAAAAAGTGGCGTCTGGGCTGGTGTAGTGATCCCTGCATGTGAAGGCAGGTACGTAACGATCGTCATCGTGCAAAAGAGGACGATCGTCAGTAGTTTGTGGTGTCGGGTGATCATGTGTGTTGCCTAGTACGCCCTGGCATAATGACTGCGCAGCACCGTCTGGGTACTGTCATTGCCGCCGGTACCGCGTGCGGTGATCCGGTAGATCACCGACTTCTGGCTGAGGTCGGTTTCACCGTAGCCGCCCAAATTCAGCGAACCCTCATCACCGCTCTCACCTACTTTTTTGATCATGTAACGCGGTGCGCTGGTAACGCCGACAGGGGCGCTGGACAAGGCTATCGAATGATTATTTTCGGGTTTCCAGCTGTCTAACTCGAAAGGCGGGCGCTCAATATCATCATCTGACGTCCCCTGGGCATACAGACCGGTGCCGGTGGTGGCGAACAGGCTGTCGTCGGACTGGTTCTCGATGAATATCTCGGCGCCTCGTAGCGCTGTCTCGGCGGCTTCAAAGGACAGGTTGATATCGCGGTTGGCGCCGGCCATTTTCTCTTCCATCATCGTGGTGCGCATCAGGGCGATGGCGATAATACTCAGCATCACCAGTACCACCAGGCCAATCACCAGAATCCAGCCGCGCTGTTGGCGGCCTCCAGGAGAATGAGTTGGGTTAGGCATGATGGTCAGCCTGCTTTGTTGCGCAAGGTGATCGTGGTTGTGAATACCTTGCGCAGATACCTGTCAGGGGTGGTGGGGTATGGATCGCCGTTGTACGTTACCTGGGACGGTGTTGTCGTCAGGTTGTCGTTGAGAGAGCGCGCCAGTAGTGACACCCGCACACTGACGATACAGTCAATTACCAAACTGGCCTCACTGATAGGTACATAGCGATTCGCTGTGCCATCACCGTTGGCACCTTCGCAGCCGGCGTCCGTATCTTCACCGTACAGTATCTGCATATTTTCCACGCCCTCAATCAGTTCATAACCATTGCTTGCACAGGTCTGGCCGGAAGTCGGGTTTGTCAGCCGTCTTAAAGAGGGTTGCGAGGTGTCGGCCCCCGGGGCAATGCAAAAAGTACTCTGCTGAGCCTGGTAGACCCGTGAACCGCTGTCGTAGGTTTTACTGAGGTTGGCTGAGATATTGCTGCTGGTGCCTGCGGCATGTGCCAGCGACGCCCCTGAGATACCGGTTACCTGGAATATATCGCCGTCGTCACAGTCGCTGATCAGTACGGCCATGTCGATTTTCAGGTTGCTTGCGCTATCCACATCCACGGTGACGTTATCTCCGGTCCCCGACATGTCGGTCGTGACCGGGGCGCCGCTGCCAGTGGCGCTGCGAAAGGTGATGCTGTCAGCGCTGTCACCCTCACCGTCAGTGCCAGTGATGTGTCCGAATTCTTCCTCGTCTGGATCGAGCCCAACGATGTGGGCGTCGCTCGTCGTCAAGATTCCGTAAGAGAGCTCCACATCGCTGGAACAGCCCCAGAAGCCGGCAACCCGGGCATCGCGGCGGATGAATTCCAGCGCAAAGCGGCCGTTTTCCTGCACCCGTGCCAGGCCTTCGTTAAAACGATACAACCCGCTCGCATCCACATAGACTTTCAGCATAGCGACCGTTATCAGTAGTCCCAGCGCCAGCGCGATCATCAACTCGACCAGCGTGACCCCGCGCTGGCGATACAAGGCCTTTGGCGATTCCTCTAATGGGAGTTGTTCCTGGGTCAGGTTCATGGCTGGAACTCAAAAATAAAACAACCTGGTTCGTCAGGGCATGCGTCAGCAACACCGTTGCGGTCATCATCCCAGGTCACGGTGATGGTGTAGGTGGCGTCGTCAATCGTTACGGCGTCGTCAATCTTCACACTGCCGCTGCCACTGGGCAACAGGGCAGCGTTGGCGCTGTTCCACGCCCAACCATCGTACTGAGCCATCTGCGCCGGGGTGCAGCCCGTGGTGATGCACACCGGATCAGTGCCGGCGCCACTGATCAATTTGTAATTGCCATCAGTGATGCCGATCCGGTTGGCCCGCATTCGATCTGCTATGTCGTAGGCTTGTGTCGAGGCATAGGAGCGATGCAGGGCACTGGTGTTGTATTGCAGTCCCTTGGCCATCAGCGCCGCCAGCGCCAGCAGCCCAAAGGAGAAAATCACCAGTGCGATCAGCACTTCCAGCAGGGTAAAACCGTTGGTCTTCATCGGTTTTCAGGTCCCGCAGTTGGTGATCCCGGAGCCGGTCGCGTTGGCTTCGAGCACCTTGATCCGCCCGGCTAAAGCAATCACGATGGCCCGGGCATCATTGCCAAAACCGCGGCTGTCACACAGCGCAAAAGACCAAGGCGGGTCAGCGGCAGACGGATCCACCGGCCACCCGTTAGGACTAAAAGAGATATAGGTCGAAAAAACTGCCGAGCGCAGGGTGTTATTGCCATCCAGAGCGGTTGAGATCAAAAGGGGTGTTTCATCGGAGTTCTCTTCTGGGTCCTTATTGGTGTCAACGAAACTCACCCAGCCATTCTCCCAGGCGGTGGTCCCGTTACAGACTGGATCGCCGGTGACGTCAGATACTTGCCCCGGGCAGATGGTTACCCGTGAGGCTGTGCGTATCGCCTCGGAGCGGGCATGGGCAAGCTGCAGCATGAGATTGCCGGATTGGCTGCGGATGCGGTTGTTCAGTATGAAATCGCCCATTGCAGGTATACCGATCATTGCGATCACTGCGACAATGGCAATGGTGATCATCAATTCGATCAGGGTAAAGCCTCCCGCCAGCATGGTGATACGCGGGTGATTTTGGGCATCTGGCAATAGAATATTCAAGGTGGTTGCAGTTTTTTTAGAGTTCTTTCCAACGTGACCAGTGTAAGTCTGCCACAGACGGCCCACTGTGACGGTGCGCACAGTTATGGGCAGTACGGATAGGCCCGTTATTGGGTCTGTTAAGAGGGCTGTGCACTTTAATGGCACAATACCCGTCCTTTACCCGTCCTTTTTAGCGAGTTCTTTGAATGATTGTCAGCGTTGTCATACCGGTTTACAACGAGGCCGCCACCTTGGCACAAATTGTTGAGCGGGTGCGTGAGGCGCCTGTGACAAGCGAGATCATTCTGGTGGATGATTGCTCCACCGATGGCAGTCGAGAACTGGTGAAAACCCTGGCGTGCGGCGAAGGGGTTCAAGGGGTATTTCATGAAGTCAATCGGGGCAAGGGTGCGGCGCTTCGTTCAGGTTTCGCGGCGGCTACCGGGGACGTAGTGCTGGTGCAGGATGCCGATCTGGAATACGACCCTCGGGACTACCCGCGCCTGCTGGCGCCCATAGAGCGAGATGGTGCCGACGTGGTCTACGGCTCGCGTTTTGCCGGTGGCGAATCACACCGGGTGCTGTATTTCTGGCACTCGGTTGGCAACCGTGTACTCACCTTACTCTCCAACATGATGAGTAATCTCAACCTGACCGATATGGAAGTCTGTTACAAGGTTTTTCGTCGTGAGATTATCCAGGACATCAATCTCGTTGAAGACCGTTTCGGGTTTGAGCCGGAGGTAACCGCCCGCTTGGCTCGTTATCGCAAGGCAGATGGCAGCCGCCTGCGGATATTCGAGGTAGGTATCAGTTATGCCGGGCGTACCTACGAAGAGGGCAAGAAGATCGGCTACAAAGACGGCCTGCGGGCGTTGTGGTGCATCGTCCGATATAACCTGAAACCCGACTGATACTCTTTGCCCCGTTTGGGGCAAAGAGTACTGCGGGTCAGCTTTGAATCTTCCAGCTGCCGTCAGCCTGGCGGCATGCGGTACCGTAGCCTTGCTGAGTCTCACCACCGACTTGGATCTCGGTGGTGAATTCACGGCACGGGCTGCCGTCAGTGGCAGAGGTTGTCTTGGTCGGAGTGGCTGTACCGTTGTGCCCGGTGTTGGGGTTCTGCCAGGTCGTGGTAGCGCCGTCCTTGGTTGATTCCAGTGAGTACTGCAGGTTCTGCGCGGCAAGCAGCTGGTCACGCTCATCCAGTTGCGCGCCGATCTGATCGCCGACAATGGCGCCGAATATCACGCCCAGCGCGATTGCCCAGCCCCGATCGCTGTGGCCTTTTCCCAGTGCAGAGCCAAGTACGCCGCCCACGACTGCGCCGGCGGCTGCGCCCTGCTCCTGCTTACTCGGCACGGTACTGCAACCGGTCGCCAGCAGCGCCAGGCTTATAACCCCGGCAGTGATCAAAGTTTTTTTCATGTTGGAGTGCCTCATTTGTGATGTACTTTTGTGCAAGCGCGTTAACGCGTGTTTCACCTAGTATAGGAAGGTCGGTTTGCGGTTGGTGTGATCGCTATCACCTTTGTGTTGCTATAGGCAGAATCGGTGACGCCTTAGAATTCCAGCAGATCTTCAATGGCTTCTATGCCGGCAAAGGCGCAGATATCGTCCATGTCGCCGCCCGGCGCCCCGGACACGCCTATACCTCCCACCAGTGAGCCAGCGGCCTCGATCATGACACCGCCGCCGACGACAATTACGCCGGGCAGGTTACGAATACCCGCAGCAGGTTGCCCAGCTGCTGTCACTGGCACCATGTCAGAGGTGTTGGTACGAAAGCCGACCGCGGTACGGGCTTTGCCGATTGCCGTATTGATGGTACGTGCACCGGCAAGCTGGTCACGCAGTGCGACCTGTACTCCGCCGAATCGGTCTACTACCGCGACTCCGACCTGAAAGCCCATGCCGCGGCAGTGTTCCAGCGCGGCCTGTGCTGCGTTAAGAGCCGTTTGCGGCTTCATGACCTCAAAACTCACTGTGCCTTCTGCGGCCCGGGCGGTGGTTGATGCCAGCACGATGATGCTGACAAGGAATGCGCCAAGAAAGTGTTTCATAGTTGTAGCCCGTTGCAGGTTCTAAGTCATCCTATCACCGACGGTGTGATCGGAGTTAGCGCCTGATAGGTAGATTTATTACGATCTGTTAATTATCGCTATCAAGTGTGTCGCGGCAAGGTTGTTCACATGGTGATTTCATGTGCAAATCGATGCGGCTTGTGTGGTGGCCCCCGGCATCAGGCCGGACTAAGGGCGAGATCGCCACAGCGGCGAAGGTCGTTGGCGATTCCCGCGTAGGCAGTATCATCCAGGGGCTGAAAACTCCTGATACCCGTCACGGCGCGGGTATTTTCATCGAGACCTGCCACGGCGCTCGCCAGAGCCTCGCGCATGAGGCAAAGCTCGGTTTGGGTTTTGCTACCCGCAGTAATCAGTGGCAACCCCGGGCGGCTCGGCGTATGGGCGATGATATCAAGCGCCTTAGCAGCAGCATCGTGACGCCTTGCCAACTGCCAGTTAACGCAGTCAATCGCTGCAGTATCAGCGCTGCCATTGGCCACTGCACGGATCGACTCGCGGTGGCTGCCCGTGATCAGCACCTCGCTGAAAAAACCATCGCCAGGGGTAAACGGTGCCACTGCGCATTTAAGGGCCAGACACCCGGAGTAAGAATCGGCGCCGTTGATGGCGACACGCTTGCCCTGCAGTGAGGCAAGGTTTTTGCCGTTATCGGCCCGGGCAATAATCACGCTGTGATATTCACCTGCCGGCGCGATACCCTGGTATGCAAAACTGCCCAGCACTTTTACCCGTTTACCCAGAGTTTGGACCAGCGGCAACCCGCAGCTTTGGCTCAGCAGCAACTGCTTTGAAAGCCAGACCTGCTCGCGAGAGAGTGAGCGATCCAGCGTGGTGGGCGCACGGATATCGCGTTGGTTGAAAGCATCGCGAATGGCACCCCACAGGGCATCGGTGGCCTTTGCAATCTCCGGCCAGTCATACATTGGTAACTGGCTCAAGGCCAGGGGTGTAGCGCTATCTTCTTTGTTTATCTGCATTAATTATTGACGGGTTACCTGCAATACCATAGCGCTGAAAGTCGCCAACTATGGCTGTCTGACAATGCTTTTATGGTATGGCTGTGCCAGCGGGTTAACTGTATTCGTGCTTTCCGTGGGCGCAGCGCATATCAACCAAAAATCGAGCGGCAACCTGAAAAAAGACCTGCGCTTATCAAGAAAAGAATTTAGCCTTGTGTTATCCCCTCTTAATGGGCGCCCGCCTAGGGTGAAGCCGACACTATCTTACGCCAGTTGGTCGGATCGGGCACGGACCGAACTGAATCTTGGCCCAACTGATTTAACACGAAGAAAGGACAACTGTTTATGGTTGAAATGCCTTAAGCCGTTACCTTAGTGCAACGCTTCAGGCCGGATCGTGTGCCAACCCCGCGAGCAAAGGCCAGGGAGCGGCAACGATCAGTCAGTCGGCGCTGACCGAGAAGATCTCTACCGGCCGAGCAAATCCTTTGAGATCTTGTGCTCCCAGGCTCGTGACTGTATGAGTTGTCTTAACGAAAAAGCAGGTGTCCTCATCGATGATCACACTCCCTGGCTCGCCAGCGCTTTGCAGCCTTGAGGCCAGGTTCACCACGCTGCCGATCACGGTGTAATCTATTTTTTCGACCGGGCCAATATTGCCCACCTTGGCGTAGCCGGTGGCCAAGCCAATGCGAATAGCAAAGGGAAAGCGGTTTTGCGCACGATAGTGCTGATCAAGCTCTTGGGCCCGTGCCTGCATTTGCAGCGCGCAGTTTACTGCCCGGGATGCGCTGGTGATGTCATCACCGTCGTTTTCAAAAAAAGCGAGAATGCCGTCGCCCATGTATTTATCGATCACACCATCTTGAGCGAATATGACTGACGCAGCATCACCAAAGTACGTCTCCAGCACATCCTGTATCTCCTGTGGGTCAGCCTGGTCAGAAAACGCCGTGAAATTCACAATATCGCTGAACATCACGGTGATGCGCTTGCGCGCACCACCGAGTTTGAGAAGATCAGGGTCGTTACGGATCTGATCCATCAGCCGCGGCGAGAGGTAACTCTTGAGGCTGCCCTCAAGTACGCCCTCGTAGTGTTCCAGCTGGGTGTAGCGGTACATGCTGGAAAAAAGATACATCACAATCAGAGGTATCAGCACTGGCAATACCGGCAGTAACCAGCCGCCCTGGGCAAAGGCGCCAAACGCAACAGCGACATAAACCACGAGCATCCCCAGCGCAGTTGCGCTGAACCAAAGCGTTCGCAGGCGCCACGCGGCAAAGACCAGTAACCCCCCCAGCAGCACGGCCATAGCGATCGCGAATCCGTACGGCACCAGGCTAATAAAAGCGCCGGTCAGCAGCATGTTGGCGGCGTTAGACCAGATGTAGGCCCGCGGAAAGGTATTGTCCAGCGGAGTGGGGCTGACATCGCCATACTGGCTGGCCTGTGTTGATGTATCGGCAAGAAAAACCAACTTGCCCGAAAAATCCGGTGTGGCGCTTGCCGTCAGCAGGTTCCAGGCACTGTAGGAATTTGGGTAAGTGGCAATATCCAGTGGTCCGGCATAGTTGACCAGAAGATTACCATCGCGATCAAGTGGCAAGGCAAGATCACGCGCCATGCCCGTTCCGGGTTTGGGAAAGTTGCGCAGCACCACCTGCGAGCGATCGGGCACTTCTATCTGCTCAAGATCGTAATCCAGTTGTACCGCAAGTGCCTGCAGAAAAAAAGACGGTACCAGCGCCCCATCGAGCTCCATCAGTAACGGTACCCGGCGGATCACCCCATCGGGATCGGGTTGCAGATTAACAAAACCAAGCCCGGCTGATTGCTCCATTAAGGCATCAAAAGGCGCCACCAGCACTCCGCCGGCGTGGGGCGCCTTGCCCGGGGTGAGCCGGGGGTTGGCATCCAGTGCCAAAGCCGCAGGGGCTCTGGCAGCATCAGGTGATGGGTCTACAAGAAACGGGCTGACCAGATTGCCCGCGTTAATTGCCGCCTGCACCAGGGCCTCGTTGCCGGACTGCTCGGCCCAGTTCACAAACATGATATCGCAGGCAATGGCTTCAGGCTGTGCTGCGGCAATATTGTTGATGAGTCGGGCGTAGGTCTGTTTTTCCCATAGCGGAGTTCCCGACTGGGTCTTGGCGTAGTTATCGATATTGATATGCACCAGCCGTTCACTGAAGGGTGGCGCCAGATCAAGTGCCTGCCGCACCCGAAAGCGGCTGTCGATTATCCGCAGCTCAAAATCGAGTAGCGTCGTCGGAAATAGCGCCTGCAATCCCAGCACAAGCGCCAGCGCCAGGGCGTTGCCGATCAGCAGGGTGCGAAGCGAAAGAACGGGTTGTTCCAAATTGCTTTACTGGTGGTCTATGGTGAAAACAGCCTGCGCGATGCGATCACCGCTGGCTTTGTGGCTGAGGCTGTGCGGGGACAAGTCCTCGCTGGTAACACCGCGAAAGGTCACCCCGCCCATCACCGGTTTGTCCAGACGCTGGGCAAGCTGTACGCCCGTTGGCCCGGCAAGCTGTCCCGGCAGATCCTGTAAGGCACGCGCAATGCGTTTGGCAAAGCGTTTGCGACTTTTGCCGCTGGCCTTGGCGTAGTTATCGAGCAACACCTCAAAGCTCTCCAGTCGTGCTTCACTCGTGATAAGGGTAAAAGTCTCAGTGCCCACGTTCTGATCCAGCGCCAGCCAGCCCAGGGTATCAAAGGTGGTCTTATCGTTTGCGTCAGTGCCGGTGGCGGAGGCATACAACAACGCATAGTCATCGGTACTCGACAGGTAGCACACGTAAAACCAGCTGCCCGTGGGGTACTCAAAGTTCAGTTTTAGCTTAGCGCCGGATGCAACAGCTGCACCGTTTTCAACTACATACAACTCCTGGTCATCGCGCTGGCCGATAAAACCATAGTGAAAAGTAAGCTGCTGCGCAGCCACCGGCATAGCCAGAGCGGCAATAAGAACAGCGATAAAACCGCTTACAAGTCTTTTCATAACCAAGATACCTCCCGTCGGCCGGAAAACCCACTTAAGTGATCCGGGCCAGCGTATAGCGACAATGTATCATCAATTTTCATGGCTTAGGATCACAAGCCTGACAGAGGTGTTTTAAAGGCGCCGTGATGGCGGTCACACGATTCTGCTGCTGTAACAGCACTGCTTACCGTGTGACTGAGCCGTCAGTTTTACTCGTAGTGTCTTGGTCTTTAGCGACTTGAATAGTTTTCGTGGTAACAGCATCACCGGACCACTGTGTGCCGTCCAGAAATGGCGAGGGGAAGTCTTCACTACTATTTGTTAGAGGGAGGAGCGGGGTATCAGGGCTTTTGTGTTCTCAGCCACTGGCCCAGTTCACTGCGCTCGGTCAGTGTCATGCCACTGGCGTTGCCCAGCGGCATCGCCTGGCTGGTAACGGCCTGGGCCAGCACCTGCTCGCGATGACGGCTGAGGGTATCAAGATTGTCCAGTACGACGCCCGCTGGGGGCGCATTGAAGGCCGGATTGACGGGCTGGGCTGTATGGCAGCCAGCGCAGTGGGCGGTTACGATCTGCAGGGCGCGTGCATCGCTCACAGCAGCGCTCGATAAGGTCGGGGCTCGTGAGGCGATAAAAAATATCAGACCTAGCGCCAACAGCACTGCCAACGGCCACTGCCAGGCGAGCGCCATGCCGCGCCCACCCCTATGGTGGGTATTGAAGAAGTGGCGAATCACCCCGCCCGCCAGCACGATAAAGGCAATCACTAGCCACCCCCAGGGCGCCCCGCCAGAGAAGAGCATCGGGTAATGCGCACTCATCATCAGCAGCAGCACCGGCAGGGTGAGGTAGTTGTTGTGCAGCGAGCGTTGTTTGGCCTGAGCGCCGAGTGTTGGATCCGGGGTGTTGCCCGCGACGAGATCAGCTACGACCTTTTTCTGATTGGGGATGATCACCACAAATACGTTGGCCGACATGATGGTGCCGATGAGTGCGCCCACATGTAAGAAGGCCGCGCGGTCGCTGAAGATCTGGGTCAGCAGGTAGGCGCTGACAATGATCAGTGCAAATACCGATAAGGCAAGTGCCGCCGTTGAGCGTCCTATGGGGCAGCGGCACAGTGCCTCGTAGATAAGCCAGCTGCCAATAAGAAAGGCCAGGCTGGTACCAATCGCTGTGATTGGCGCGAGGTCAGCGCGGCCTGGGTCAATCAGGTAACTGCTGGCACTGAAGTAGTAGGTGACAACGAGCAGCGCGAATCCTGAGAGCCAGGTGAAGTAGGCCTCGTACTTAAACCAGTGCAGCTCAGTGGGCATCACCTCGGGCGCCACCGCGTATTTTTGTACGTGGTAAAAACCCCCGCCGTGCACGCTCCACGATTCGCCCGCCACCCCTTTGGCAAGGCCCTCGCGGGCACGCAGACTCTGATCCAACCATATAAAGTAAAAAGACGTGCCAATCCAGGCGATGCCGGCTACCAGATGCAGCCAGCGGATCATCAGACTGGCCCAGTCGAGCCAGGGTATGGTCACGATGCGGTTTCTCCTCTCGTTAAATCAGCAGTCTGGGTTATTACCAGCAAGGCCTGAATCCTAAACCGATTGCGTTTTCAGAAAAATCGCTGCAATCGCAAAGGACTTTATCAGTTTTTTGAAAATCGATGGAAACAGACACTGCCTTCAGGCCAGCACTCAATTCGGCCGGTATCGCACAGGCTTACGAGAAGCTCGGTCCCAAAGCAGTGTTTCTGACCAACCAGGAGATACATGAGCGACTTCAGGCCACTTCGGCGCATATGAGTTCTGAGGATGGCCCTACCAAAGCAGCCGGTATCCTGGATCAGCTGCTGAACTGAACTCCCTTCAACGGGGGGGTATCTGCCCCGTCTCTCCTTTGAGCCAGTATGCCCAGTAAGGGCGTAGAGGGTTAATTCTGATTCCAGGTGACGGCCATCACAGCAAGGACGCGACTGGTTGATTATCGTGACTCATGAGTTGGTTAACGATTTATCAGCCTGAGTTGCTGATCAAAAAGGAAGGAGTCATGGGATCTACCTTACGCTTATTCGCCAAAGTTGCTCGTGCACTGTTATTAATGGGGCTGGCGTTCCCTTTGAACGCTTTCGCCGTTAAGTACTGTACTGACGTGATGGCTTTCCCCGGAGATTTTGGGGAGATGTCATTTGAAGTTGTGACGGATGATGCTTCCGCTACAGCCATCGTGAGCGTCGTCGCTGGAATGGCCAAGGGCTGGGAGTTTACGGGAGACTGGCATCCTGATGGCAGAGGTAACGGAATTGCCGAAGTATTTATAGATGAAGATCCAGTTGTGGGTTATCTCGCATTCGATATCTATGTGGAATCTGGAGTTTCGGTTACAGGGTATATAGCTGATGGCGTCTCTGGAAGTCTTCCCACAGGGGCAGAGGCGGCATTTTTCGGCAGCGCCGGTGCCTGCACCGCAGCCGGCACCCCCTTGATCGGTAGCTATTGCCTGAAGATTGGAAATGAGAACCGTTCATTAGAAATACTGAGCGAGAGCGTGGGACTCGTACGGGGCCGGATGGAAGTCGACCGCGGGAGTTGGTCAACGTTTCGTGCGCATCGAGACAGCACCGGCCTGGCATTAAGAATGACGAGTGCCGGAACCACCTTCGATCTGGAGTTTGCTGGCAATTTGATCAGCGGCAGATTCAGCAAAGGTGGACGTCGTTATGACGTCTACGGTATCCGTAACCCCATCACCGGGGTCGCTGGCTGTGACGGAATAAAGATTTACTCGCATGGAAGCGCGAACTACTACTATTCAACACCAACCATAGTGGGACGCTATGCCTACGTTGGGACCGCAGGCGGCTCCAATCACACTGTGGCCAGTGATAATTTTCTGGCAAAGATTGATCTCAAGACTATGAGCGAAGTCTGGCGCTATGACCTGGGTACCCGTGAGGTGCGAGGCAGTGCTGTGCTGGATTCGCGCGGCGCGATCTATTTTATGGCTGAAACTGGTCGTGCTCAAGAAATCGTATCTGGTATTGGGCCCAGTGGCGATCATTCAGGATCACACCTGAAACTGGTGAAACTTTCAAACCCAACTGCCAGCACGCCAAGGGTGATTTGGGAGCGTGTGATCGTCGGTGAAGGTGGCGTTTATCACCTTGGTCAGATAACACCAGCAATCTCAGAATTTGATGTGATCATTGTGGGCGGCCGATCTGTGCGAGCATATCGCGCCAATGGCACGATGTTGTGGGAGTTCTCACCGACCGCAGGCACTCAGGAGTTTTACAACAGCCCGTTGGTCGATGATAAGACGGTATTTGTCAACTCTGATGGCGGCGGAAGCGAATCTTCTGCGGCAACGCCTAACCGCATTTATGCAATCGATGCCTGGTCTGGGTCGGAGCGCTGGAGTTATACACCCACGACCGCCAGCCACTATGACGGCTTATCCAGCCCCCAGTTCAACCGGGATCGTACAAGAATCTACACGGCCCTGCGCCAGACGCTTTACTGCTTCGACAAGTGGGGCAACGCCTGTTCGTTTGCCTGGGAGGGCGGTTGCGAAATACCAGGTATCTCGGGGGATCTGCGGGCGTCTCCACTGGTGGACGCCAGTGGCGATATTTATATTGGAACCAAAGACGATGCAGACAGCGTGTTCTATAAGATAGATGGTAGCTGTCCGAATATCGCATCATCACGCGTGCTCTGGGAGGTAGAAACACGCGGTGATGTGTACACGACAGGAGTCCTTCTAGACAGCGGCTATGTAGTTATTGGGCAGGAGCCAGACAGTAGCGCCGGTGTGTTGAAGGCATTGAACATGTCCGATGGCTCGTTGGAAGGTTATGTTGATCTTACTGCCGACATGACATGGGGCTCGTTGCGCGTTGATCATGGGCGTTTGGTGGGAGTTGCCGATGTAGCAACACCATTTCTTGGCGGATTTTTGTTTTCGATCAATTTTGCGGGAGCACGATATGCTACCGGCGCCGAAAATCCCACCATGCGCGGAGATAACGCAGGTTCAGGTCGGTGAGCGACTAAATCTCATGTTTCTGCCGAAGGCGCCATAGAGCATTCTCACCCGCAGTACAAATAACTGTTTGGCCCAAAGGATATCAGGTAGACAACCCGGCTCGGGTACGCAGCACCTGGGCAGCATTGCTGTGCCGGTGGATGAGGTCAGCCTCATCAATATGGGATGCCCGTGCGTCGATCACTTTCCACTCACCGCCGATCATGACCCGGTCGGCACGGCTGGCAC
>Ga0209041_1001600_pt1 | contig 13466 bp, 13 predicted proteins | sample SaaInlV_100m_DNA_4_FD_184647 | JGI IMG/M metagenome (GOLD analysis project Ga0209041, IMG submission 184647) | Marine microbial communities from expanding oxygen minimum zones in the Saanich Inlet - SI037_S2LV_100m_DNA (SPAdes) (version 2) | ecosystem: Environmental > Aquatic > Marine >... | reverse complement strand
TTTGGCTTGAAACTTCCAGGTCTAGACGATCCACCTCTGCTTGGAAATTTACTTGATTGTTTTTCGATAACTACAGAATTTTTTCCTTGAGTTTTTGCAATCTCAATATTTTTGATCGATTTTTTGGCTGTGCCAGAAATTGTTAATTTTGTTTTTTTTTCCATAACTCATCACTCAATCTTTGTAGACAATATTTCTTGCAGACATAATCAACTCATCAGCTTCTTCTTTTGATAAAGCAAAATCCTCTAGATATCCTTGAATTTTTACTCTTTCTCCCTTTATAATATCATATCCACCTGTTAACTCATCAGATGCCAAATCAGCAAAATCTTCCAGAGTTTGAATTTTTTGTTCACCTAAAGTCATTAACATTCCTGGTGTCAATCCCTTTAGATTTATTAAAGCTTCTTTAAGGCCTAATTCTTTTATTCTTTCAGAAATATCTTCTTGGTCTTTTTGATGAAATTCTTTTGCTCTTTCTATCAAAGCTTTTGCTGTATCTTCTTCGATACCCTCAATTTTCATCAAGCTTTCTGTTGTGGTATCTTTAATATCATCTATTGATGAAAAACCTTCAGCAACAAGTAACTGTCCCAATGTTTCATCTAGTTCTAAGTTTTTTACAAAGTTTTCTGTTTTTTCTTTAAATTCAGATTGTCTTCTCTCAGAATCTTCGGCATCGGTCATTATATTAATTTCATAATTTAATAACTTAGTTGCAAGTCTTACGTTCTGACCTCTTCTTCCAATAGCTTTACTTAAATTTTCTTCAGTTAAAATTACGTCTAATTTTTTTCTTTCGGAGTCAACATTTACTCTTTGAACTTCAGCTGGTGATAAAGCATTCGAAACCAAAATTGCTGGATCTTCTGACCAATTTACAATGTCAATTTTTTCACCTTGTAATTCATTTACAACAGCTTGAACTCTTGAACCTCTCATACCCACACAAGCTCCCACTGGATCAAGAGATGTATCAACTGCTTTTACACAAATTTTTGCTCTGCTACCCGGATCTCTTGATGAAGATTTTATTTCGATTAATCCATCATAAATTTCGGGAACTTCTTGAACGAAAAGCTTCTCCATAAACTTTGGGTGCGCTCTTGATAGAAAAATTTGTTGTCCTCTTGGCTCTCTTCTAACATCATAACAATAAGCTTTAATCCTATCTCCAGCTTTTATGTTTTCTCTTGGGATCATTTCATTTTTTTGGATTATTGCTTCTGTTCGCCCAAGATCAGCAATTACGTTTCCAAATTCTAATCGTTTAACAATGCCACTTAAAATTGAATCTTTTTTATCAATAAAGTCATTGTATTGTCTTTCTCTTTCAGCTTCTCTTACGTTAAAACTAATTACTTGTTTTGCTGTTTGAGCTGCAATTCTTCCAAAATCAAATGATGGTAATGGTTGCAACACTTCATCTCCAACCGCTTTATCTTTGTTTGTTTCATTTAGATTAATTGCATCTTCAAGTTTAATTTCTGTATTAGAGTTTTCAGGATTTTCAGCAACAATCAATTTTCTAAAAATTTCGATGTCGCCATTATCTCTATTAATTGAAACTTTTATTTCATTTTCCTGACCAAATTTAGACTTAGCTGCTTTTGCAATTCCAGTTTCCATGGAACTAATAATTAGCTCTTTATCAATAGATTTTTCTAAAGCAACAGCTTCAGCAATTCTTAATAATTCTAGTTTGTCTGCTCTTTTATTTAACATATTCTTGTTTGCTTCAAAAAAAAATGGGCTAATGCCCATTCTGTAAATTCAATAATGTAAGGGCAATATAGTAAAGTTTTTTTTTAATTCAACAGAAACTATCTAGAAAAATGTCTTGTTTTATCTGTTTTTTCCCAAGAAAATGAACCGTTATCATCTGGTGTTCTTCCAAAGTGGCCGTAAGCTGCTGTTTTTTCATATATAGGTTTATTTAAATTTAGCATCTCTCTAATTCCTCGAGGACTTAAGTCGAAATTTTTATTTATTTCATCTATAACAAATTTATTTTTATCTAAATCGTCATCAAACAAATCAACATAAATTGATAATGGTTTTGACACTCCAATAGCATAAGCTAATTGAATCAAACACTTATCTGCAATTTTAGAAGCAACAACATTTTTTGCAATGTATCTTGCTGCATAAGCGGCTGATCTATCTACTTTAGTAGGATCTTTTCCAGAAAAAGCTCCTCCACCATGAGGTGCGGCACCACCATAGGTATCAACTATAATTTTTCTTCCTGTTAATCCACAATCTCCATCCGGACCTCCAATAACAAAATTTCCTGTTGGGTTAACATAAAATTCATCTTCATTAAAATCTTCAAGAAAATTTGATGGAATGGACTGTAGCATATAAGGTCTCAGTAAATCTCTAACTTGTGATTGATTAACATCTGCAGAATGCTGAGAAGATATTACTACAGATTTTACTTTAGTAGGCTTTCCATCTACATATTCAAAAGTAACTTGGCTCTTACTGTCTGGTTCTATATTTTTTAACTTTCCCGACTTTCTATCTTCTGCCATTAATCTTAAAATTTTATGTGAGTAATGGATAGGTGCTGGCATTAAAACATCCGTTTCATTACAAGCATACCCAAACATAATACCTTGATCACCAGCTCCTTCATCTTTATTTCCAGAAGAGTCTACGCCCATTGCAATATCAGCAGATTGGGAATGAAGATAGCTTTCTATTTTTGTTGCTTCCCTCCAAGTAAAACCATCTTGGTCATATCCAATATCTTTTATGCAATTTCTAACTTTTTCAATTAATTCATCTTGTTTTATTTCAGGACCTCTAACTTCCCCTGCTAAAACTACTTTATTGGTTGTTGTAAGTGTTTCACATGCAACTCTTGAGAATGGATCTCCAGAGAGATAACTATCAACTACCATGTCTGAAATTCTATCTGAAACTTTATCTGGGTGACCTTCAGATACCGACTCACTTGTGAAAAGAAAGTTTTTTAATTTACTCATTTTTAAATCTATTAAATGAAAAAATCATAAAAATATATAATAAAATTAATGTTATAAAAATTTTATTTCCATATTTAGAAAATAATGTTGTTGGTATTTTTTTGGATTTTTTAAAGTCAACATAGCCTGATTTACCATAATTAACCTTTTGTTCAACAATCCCTAAGGGATTAACAATTGCTGCAATACCGTTATTTGCTGAACGCAATAAATATTTGCCACTTTCAACTGCTCTAAATATGCTATGTGCAAAGTGTTGCTTCGGACCTATTGATTTACCAAACCATCCATCCTCAGAAATATTAACTATTAAATCAAAACGTGGGTTTTTAAATATTTTGCCTGAATAAATTATTTCATAACAAATCAGTGGCAATATCTTTAAGGAAAAATCACCTTTTTTTATCTCTATGATTTTTCTATCATTTCCTTTTGAAAATGATTGATAATTATTTGTAATTACCCTTAATCCAAAAATTTTTAAAATATTTTCAAAAGGTAAAAATTCACCAAACGGCACTAGATTAACCTTATTATAAAAATTTAATATTTCTAAATTATGATCATAAATCGAAAAGGAATTGAAATAATTAATTTTTTCTTTTTTCATTTTTTGACTATTAATACCAATAGATAACAAATGATTTTTGCTGAAAGTCTCTTCAAATAACCACTTGAATTCAATTAATTCTTCTTGAGAGACATTAGGAAGAATTCCTTCCGGCCAAATAAATATAGTTTTATCATCTTTTCGAGGCTCACTTATATCAATCAATTCATTTATAACTGAGACTGGATCAATTTTTGAATAAAATCTATCTAGACTAATATTTGAACCTATGACTCTTACTTTATAATCATAGTTTGTGATATCTGATGAATTAAATGTTTCTTTATACGAAGATCCATACTGATAAAATATAAATGGTAAAATTAGAAAAATAATACACACTCCAATATCTTTTTTTGTTTCTCTCAATATAAAAATTGAGGGACTAGCAAACAGTGAAATACAAAATAAATTAAATCCATAGGTTCCTATTAACGAGGTAATACTTAATATTTCTAAATGATTGACAAAACTATAGGCTATCAAATTCCAGGGAAAACCAGTTAAAATTGAACCTCTTATAAATTCAAAAACTCCAAGAAATAATGAAAAAATAAAAAAAGAACTTACTACTTTTTTAGATTTTGAAATTATAAAACAGAAAGTAGCCAGTCCATAAAAAATTCCCAGAAATGAAGGTATTAAAATAATAGTTATAGGAATTAAAAATTTAAAATTTTGATCAAATGTTAAAGATATTGATATCCAATATAAGCTTGATAAAAAATAACCAAATCCAAATAGCCATCCATAAAAAAAGAAGTGTTTTTTACTTTGACTAATTTTAGATTTTTTAAATAAAAAAACAAAAAAAACACTAAAAGTAAAAAAATTTATTATTAAGTAATTGTAGGGAGGCAAACTTAAAGATGAGGCTGCACCCAAAGTAATTAAAAAAATTATTTCAATGTAATCTTTTTTTATCAATCTAGTTAATCTTTGAATTTACTGATTTATATATTTTTTCTTCCTCACCAAGCATTCTTTTATAATCTTTATCTTTAATATGATCAAAACCTAGTAGGTGAAGAAACCCATGTATAAAAGTTTTTATTACTTTTTCCTTGAAATTTTTAATATTTTGCGATTTGGGTTTGTTCATGAAGTTATAACTAATTATAATATCTCCAATATAAGTTTTTTTGGATATCAATGTTTTTTTAGATAAAGGAAATGACAAAATATCTGTAGACTTATTTTTATTTCTAAAGTTTTTATTTAATTTTTTGATACATCTATTATTTGAAAGAAGTAAAGTAAGGGTTATTTTCTTATTGGGAAATCGATATTTTGCTGGAAACACTTTGCAAATTTCTTTGAAAAAAAGTTCTTTTTTTCTAATTTTTTTTGACCAAGCTTTCTCCTCTGAGAAAACTTCAATACTAATCATTTTTTGAGTAGGCTTTAACTATTTTGGAGACAAGTGGGTGCCTAACTACGTCCGAATGATCAAAATCAACAACAGATATTTCATTTAAATGACCCAATAATTCTTTTGATCTAACTAACCCTGACATATTTTTATTTGGCAAATCAATTTGGGTTGGATCTCCATTTACAACTATTTTAGAATTTTCTCCTATTCTAGTTAAAAACATTTTAATTTGAGTATCGGTTGCATTTTGGGATTCATCTAAAATTGCAAATGAATTTTTTAGAGTTCTTCCTCTCATAAAAGCAAGTGGTGCTATTTCAATATCACCAATTTCAATCATTCTTTGAATTTTTTCAAAATCGAAAAGGTCGTATAAAGAATCGTACAAAGGTCTTAAATAAGGATCAACTTTCTCCTTCATATCACCAGGTAAAAATCCTAACCTTTCTCCTGCTTCTACTGCTGGTCTGGATAAAATTATTCTTTCAATTTTTTTTTCTAATAACATCGTAAGACCTACGGCTACTGCTAAAAATGTTTTACCAGTCCCTGCTGGACCTGCTGAAATTATTATGTCGCTTTGTCTTAAAGCTCTTACATAATCTTTTTGTTTTTCTGATCTTGGAATAATTGATTTTTTTGGAGTCTTAATTATATCCGTAACATTATTATTTTTAATTTTTTCATTAATCATAAAATTATCTACTGAAGAGACTATGTCCTTGTTTTCAATACTGCCATTATTAATAAATTGATTGGCAAGAAACTTTATGGCATTTTTAACTATTTCATTTTTTTCAGGATTAGACTTAATTAGAATTGAGTTCCCTCTTGAATATAGGCTTGTTTCTGTAATTTTTTCTAATTCTTTTAAATTTTTATTAAACTCACCTACCACACCCATTAAAAGCTCATTATTATGAAAAATAACACTTAGAGAATTATTGTCAGAGTAAACAAACTTTAGTGATGCATCAGAATTTTTTTTTATTAAACTGCTCAATTTCTATGCTACCTTTTGATTAGAACTGAAATCTCTTTCACCAAATAAAGTACTTCGATTACTTTTATTAATTTTTACAGCCACAATTTTTCCAATATCCTCTTTTTTACCATTAAAAATAACTGATGTCATATATTCAGTTCGACCAAATACTTGGGTTTTATCATCTGTTAAATTCTCAACTAAAACATTAATTGTTTTATCCTCCAATGATTTATTCATATGCATCTGATTGTCATACAGCTGGCTTTGAATTTTTTCTAATCTTTCCATGGAAATTTTTTTGTCATTCAGCTTTAAATCTGCAGCAACTGTACCTGGTCTTGGACTAAAAATAAAAGAATAGGAATTTATAAACTTAATCTTTTGAATAAGCTCAATAGTAGCATTAAAATCCTCTTCTTCTTCACCTGGATAACCTATTATAAAATCACTAGAAAATTGTATATTAGAGTTAATTTCCTTTAACTGGTCGTAAATTTTATAATATTCATTAATAGTGTGTTTTCTATTCATAAGATCTAAAATTTTATTAGACCCACTTTGAACTGGTAAATGAACCAGCGGCATAAGTTTTTTTGAATGTTTATAAACTTCAACTAAATCATGCGACATATCTTTTGGATGGGATGTTGTATATCTAATTCTTTTAATGTCAGAATATTTTTCGATTTCCATTATTAAATCTGATAATCTATATTTTTCATTATTATAAGCATTTACATTTTGTCCTAGCAAAATTATTTCTTGAGTGCCTGAGTCTGCCAAATATTTAGCCTCATCCAAAATTTGTTTAAATGGCCTAGAATATTCCGGGCCTCTTGTGTACGGCACCACACAAAAATGGCAGAACTTATCACAACCTTCTTGGATTGTTAGAAATGAAGAAATTTTTCCAGAATTATTTTTAATTTTATTAAAATATTCAAATTTTGAAATTGCATCAAATTCTGTTTCTTCAGCTTTTTTATTTTTTTGTGTGTGATTTAGAATTGTATCATTAATTTTATGATATGCTTGTGGTCCAATAACAAGGTCAATGTAAGGTTCTCTTTTGAGCATTTCCTGATTTTCTGCCTGTGCAACGCATCCAGCTATAATTACTAATGGTTTTTTTTTTGATCTAAAAATCTTTTTAACTCTTCCTATTTCATGGTAAACTTTTTCTTTTGCTTTATCTCTTATATGACATGTATTTAGCAAATAACAATTTGCATCATCATAATTTTCTGTTTTTTCATAACCAATTTTTTTTACTGAGTCATATATTCTATTTGAGTCGTACTCATTCATTTGACAACCAAATGTTTTAATAAAAATTTTTTGTTTCATTGATTAGGATTTTTTCTTTACCCCATATAATTCAAGTTTATGGTCTACTAGTTTGTAGCCATATTTTTCTGCTACTTTTTTTTGAAGTTTTTCAATTTCCTCGTCCACAAATTCAATAATTTCACCTGATTTGACATCTATTAAATGATCGTGGTGTCCTTCATTTAATTCTTCGTATCTTGCTTTCCCACCTTTAAATTCATGCTTAGCTAATATTCCTGATTCTTCAAATAATTTTACAGTTCTATAAACAGTTGCAATGCTTATCTTTGAGTCAATTTTAGAAACTCTGTTATATAATTCATCTACATCAGGATGGTCAGTTGATTGAGACATTACTTGCGCAATTATTTTACGTTGATCTGTTAACTTTACACCCTTTGACAAACATTTTTCTTCAATAGTTTCTGACATATTTAATTTTAACTTATATAAATAGGATTAATCAAATTTTTTTTAATTTCATATTTTTTACATAAATCAGGGATATTTTCATAACTTAAATCTTTCTCATCTTTAAAATCATCCAAATTGTAACAGTAATAGTCAATATTTTTTACTATATTAAAAGCTTTAACAACAGATATTGAATTTCTTATACCAGCAAAGCTTCCTGGACCCATATTGATGTAAATTCCATTTATATCAGCAATTTTAAGATTTTTTGATAAGAGAAAATCATCAATAATTATTGTTAATTTTTCATAATTATTTTTAGTATTCTCATGTGTAATATTATAAATACTTAAATTAGTGATAACCATTAGAAAAATTTTTTCATTAGCAACATCTATAATAAGTTTATTCATTTTTATTTTGTTTATAAGTAAGAATTCTATTTCAGATGAAAATAATATCAAATATTATTCTGGTGACGAAGGTATTTTATCATTAATGTACCATCGTTTTAATGAACACAAATATCCATCTACAAACATTCAAATGGATGTTTTTAAGAAACAGATGGAGACAGTTAAAAACTCTAATTATACTTTTTCCAATCCTAAAAAATTTGAGGAAAATTTTTCTACACCAAAAACAAATAAAGAAATTCTTATAACAATTGATGATGCCTTTTTATCTTTCTATCTTGAAGCGTGGCCATATTTAAAAAAAAATAAAATACCTTTTGTTTTGTTTGTTTCAACAGAGCCCATTGGTAAAAAAGGATACATGAATTGGAAACAGATCAAGGAAGTTGGTGCTGAAAAATTTACAGTAATAGGGCACCACTCACATTCTCATGAATATCTTATTGATGAAGATAATGATTTTTTTATCTCGGATATAGAAAAAGCAAATGAGATATTTCTAAAAAATTTAGGATATATGCCAAATTTATTTTCTTATCCTTTTGGCGAATATTCAAAATTTATGAGAGATTATATTTCTCAAAATTTTGATTATGCTTTTGGTCAACATTCTGGAGTAATTGATTTAAATAAAGATAAATTTGAACTACCTAGATTTCCAATTAATGAAAATTATGGAGAATTAAAAAGATTTAATTCTATTATAAATTCATTTCCACTTGAATATGAACAATTACTTCCTGTTGAAAAAAAATTATCAGTAGAAAATAATCCCCCTAAATTCAAAGTTAAATTTTTTAACAAACAGGATAATATTAAAAATATTAATTGTTATTCCAATGAATTAAATAAGTGGGAAAGATCTAATATAATTTTAAACGATAATACATTAACTATAAAATTTAGAGGCCCATTTGTTCCAAGAAGAGGTAGAATTAATTGTTCTTTAAATGATAAAGGTAAATGGCGATGGTTTGGTGTTCAGTTTCCAATTCAAAGTAACTAAATTAGACTTTCCAAATCAATACTTGAAGGTAATAATTTTGCATCATCAAAATCTTTTAATTTATTTTGCTTAATTATTTTTTGCAAAACCTCAACGTATTGATTTCCTGTTTCGGCATATTTGTTTAAATATTTTGAGAGTTCAAGGCTATCTAATGGTTTGCCAGAATCTCTTAACTCCGCTCTAGCTTTTCTAAAATTTTTATACGTTGAATGTGTGTTTAAATTTCTTTGATATGCTCTCACTGATGCCTGAAGAACATTAAATTTCATAACTTTATGACCTTTACCTTTTTCAGCATCTTTAGGTTTTAATCCCTCTCCTGACCACGTCCACTGTCCAAACAGTGCGTTACCTTCTTGAGCAAATCTTGAAGTTCCCCAGCCAGTTTCCTTTGCAGCTTGTGCTATTGCCAAGGACGTGGGTATTTCATCCATCCTAATTTTCAATATCGATAGATCTTTGGAATTCACTCCATATTGTTTGTATTTTTTTTCAAGCCAATTTTTTTCTGAAGCAGTATTATTACTTTTATTAATTATACTAAAAAGAGTCTTTCGATCTAATCTAATATTGTTGTTTTCTTGAATTATCAGAGGCAGAACGATTTGAATGAAAAGTTCTTTTCTTTTTTTTACATTTTCAATCATTTTGATTTCTTCAGGTAGCAAAGTAAGAGCCACAGGTTTAACCAATTTCTTTTTTCTTACATCCTGTAAATTATAGCCAGTGTCTTCAAATAATTGTTTTATAGTTGAGGCACTTAATCTCACTGTGTCAGACTCAAGATCATTTAAACTAAAAATATCAAACAATAAATCATCCTCATTTATTTGCTCATCTTTATTTTTAGGCCCATTATTAAGTGTATAAGCCAGTACCTGTTTTGAATTGTTAGTGAATTCTTTATTGTTAAAATTTTTTTGTGTAAAATTTAAAAAAATTGGTGTGATATAAAAAAAAGAAATCATAAAAAAACTGCTTAGAACAATTCTTAATAAATTGTTCAAACTTTTTTCTTTAAACAAATTCAAATCTTTAATTTTTTTTAATTTCATCTTTTAATTCTATATAGCAATTACTTCTTTTACTTCGGGTAGATAGTGACATAAAAGATTTTGAACTCCTTGCTTTAAAGTCATTGTAGAGCTTGGGCAACCTGAACAGCTTCCCTGTAGTTGTACTTTTACTATACCATCTTTGAATTCTTTAAACTTAATATCTCCACCATCTCTAGCTACTGCTGGTCTAATTTTTTGTTCTAGGATTTTTACTATTTTTTCTTCAATTTCACTTAAATCTGACACTTCCTCTTTTGTACTTTCACCAATTACAAACTCTTTACCGTCTGCATAAAAATCATTTATTAAGGAAATTACGATATGTTTTATCTCTTCCCAATTGATATTCTCATTCTTGTTTACTGAAATAAAATCTTGTCCTAAAAAAATGCCCTCAACACCATTTACAGACAATATATTTCTCACTAATTCATTATGAGTATTTTCTTTATTTGTAATCTCATAAGGACCACTATTAGAAACATTCTTTCCAGGAAGAAATTTTAATGCATTTGGATTTGGCGTTGCTTCTGTTTGAACGAACATGAATTATATATAGTTAATATTTCAAAAATTAAAACTTGATTATAAATTTTTCTTAAAAACCCACTATTTCTTTAATACTTTCAATCTTTTTGGAAGCAATCATATTAGCTTTTTCAGCCCCTTCTAGAAGAATTTCATCAAGATACTTTTTGTCTTCTAAAAGTTTTTTTATATCTTTTGAAATAGGTTCAATTTTACTTACTAACTCTGCTGCTAAACTTTCTTTAAATTCTGAAAAATTTTTACCTGCAAAACTTTTTACTGAATTTTGTAATGTGGTGTTAGTCAAGCTTGAATAAATTCCTAAAAGATTTTTCGCCTCCAGCCTATCATCAAGTTCATTTATATCTTGTGGCATAGGTAAAGGATCAGTTTTTGCTTTTTTTATTTTACTTATTATTTGATCTTTATCATCTGTTAAATTTATTCTACTTAAATCTGATAATTCTGATTTACTCATTTTTTTTGAACCATCTTTTAAACTCATTATCCTTGAAAACTCTTTTTGTATTAATGGTTCAGGAACTTGAAGAAAATTTTCTACTTCAAAATCATTATTAAATTTTTGAGCTATGTCTCTACATAACTCCAAGTGTTGCTTTTGATCATCACCCACAGGTACATGGGTCGCATCATATAAAAGAATATCAGCCGCCATTAGAACTGGATAAGAATATAATCCAATACTAGCTTTTTCTTTGTCTTTACCAGCTTTCTCCTTAAATTGAGTCATTCTATTTAACCATCCCATTCTAGCAATGCAACTTAATATCCATGCTCCTTCGGCATGAGCGGTCACTCTAGATTGATTAAAAATTATACTTTTTTTAGGATCTATTCCACTTGCTATAAAAGTTGCAACAGTTTCTCTAATATTATTTTTTAATTCTTTAGGGTCTTGCTTAACTGTAATGGCATGTAAATCAACAACACAAAAAATGCATTCGTTATCATTATCATTATTTAAATCTACAAAGTTTTTTATGGCCCCCAAATAATTTCCTAAATGAAGATTACCTGTGGGTTGAACACCAGAAAATATTTTTTTACCCATAGAATTAGTACTTTAATTTAATATCACTCATTTGAAAAGCTTTGATGAAATAACACACAATTAAATAAAACAATAATCCTAATATAACAGATAAAACCAAATATAAAGATTTAATTGATTGATTAAATACTAATTGATTTTGAAAAAAATTTAACAAAAAGTTAAAAAATAAACCCATGAGAATTGAGGCAAAAATTATTTTGATAAATCTAATAAAAAATATTTGATTGAAATAAAATAATTTTTTGTTCTTTAAAAATAAAAATAACAATATTGAATTAAACCAAGATGAAATAGATGTTGCTATTGGAATTATTATAAAACCAATTTCATTAAAATAATAAACACTAATAAAAATATTAAGCATTACTGAAATCAAAGAAATGTAAAAAGGAGTTTTGGTATCATGGTTTGCAAAGAAAAAACTTGAAAAAACTTTTATAAAAGCAAAAGCAGGCAAACCTAATGCAAAATAGTATAAAGCTAAACTTGAGTTGTTCACTGAATTTTCATTAAAAGACCCATAACCAAATAAAGCTGAAACAATTTGTTCTGACCCAATAATTAAAGCGATAGTTGCTGGAAGACTTAAAAATAAACTTAGTTCAAGAGCTTTATTTTGTATAAGCAAAATCTTATTTTTTTTTCTAGACTGGATATGTCTTGATAACTGTGGAAGTATAACAACACCAATCGCAATACCAGCTATAGCTAGATTAATTTGATAAATCCTATCTGCATAATATAAATAAGAAACTGCGCTTGTTTGAAATGATGCAATTATTGTTCCAATTAAGATATTAATTTGAGTTACTCCAGAAGAAAAAATGCTTGGTAAAAGTTTTTTAAAAAAAAACTTAACTTTATAATTTACCTTTAACTTGAAAGTAAATTTTAACGAATAATATTTTGATACATATTTATATAAAAATATTAATTGTAAAAAACCAGCTAAAGAAACACCATAAGACAAATAATAAACTAATTGATCATCCAAAGATTTAGAAAAAATTAATACTAAAATTAAAACAATATTCAAAATTATTGGGGCTGCAGCTGCAGCTGCAAACTTATTATGTGAATTTAGAATTGCAGAAAAAAATGATGCTAAACAAATAAAAATTAAAAAAGGAAAAGAAATCCTTGTTAAATTTATTGCTACCTCCATTTTTTCTAAATCACCAACAAACCCTGGAGCAATAATTGAAACAAATGCAGGCATGAAAATCTCAATAATTATTGTTAAAAATAACAACCCTAAAAAAAGAAGATTAAAAATATCGTTTGCAAATTTATTTGATTGTTTTTTTCCCCTAGTTATTTCTGATGAATAACTTGGAACAAATGCTGCATTAAAAGTACCCTCGGCAAACAATCTTCTAAAAGTATTTGGAATTCTAAATGCTACAAAGAAAGCATCAGCTAGCATTCCTGTCCCAAGAAATATTGCTATTAAAATATCTCTTAAATAACCAAGCAACCTGCTTATTATAGTATAAAAGCCGAATGCACCTGTTGACTTAAGTAAGTTCATAAATCATATTAGTCTTAATTTTACCCTAATTGTATATTTATTATAAGAGTATATAGGTCAAATATTACAAATAATAAAAATTTTTAAAAAAAGTACAAATAAGATTGAATTAAAATAATTGAACCAAAATGAAAAAA
>Ga0209041_1001582_pt1 | contig 13557 bp, 17 predicted proteins | sample SaaInlV_100m_DNA_4_FD_184647 | JGI IMG/M metagenome (GOLD analysis project Ga0209041, IMG submission 184647) | Marine microbial communities from expanding oxygen minimum zones in the Saanich Inlet - SI037_S2LV_100m_DNA (SPAdes) (version 2) | ecosystem: Environmental > Aquatic > Marine >... | reverse complement strand
AGATCTCTCCATGGCGGCATGCCGGTAATCAAAGGGGAGAAATGGATGGTTAATCTTTGGTTTAGAGAAAACCTTAGATACTAATTACTTAAGCTTTAAAGAGCTTTGGCTGGTCACGATATTAAACAAATGATCTTGCGCTTCCGGTTTGAGCTGAGCAACTCCGACTGCTAAAACATCGATAATTGCCATGTAGGCCAATCGAGAGGTCAGCGGTCTTGTCAGTCGAGCATTTTCTCCCACATCAATGTCTAAAGAAATATCACAAATTCTTGAGAGAGGGGTATTCGATGGCATTAAGCCAATGACAATGACACCAAAGCTTTTTACAGTTTTGATACTTTCAACCAAGGCTGCAGTATTTCCTGATTGAGAAATAGCCACCACAACATCTCTATCATTGAGAGAATTCGCAGACATAAACTGTATGTGAGGATCAGAGATACAAGAGGAGGGAATTTTAAGTCGGAAAAATTTGTGCTGGGCATCCATGGCGACTGGAACAGACCCACCAAAGGCGTAAAATTCTACTCGCTTAGCATTTGCCAGGGTTTCAATGGCTTCTTCAAGCACCTCTTGATCCAACTGAGATCTAACATTTAAAATTTCACTAATGGTGCTATCAAACACTTTTTCTGTGAGCTCTTGAATAGAGTCATCAGAGTTAATCTCATAAGAAGTGAAATAGTCATCGGCGGCAAGTTGTTGTGCCAGGGTTAACTTAAACTTTTGAAAGCCCTCAAAGTTGATTGCTTTGCAGAACCGAATAAGGGTAGGCTCGCTGACTCCTATTTCATTGGATGCTTGAGCAGTTGTGAGTTCAATAATCGCGCTTGGCTTGTTTAAAATAAACTCAGCAACCTTTACCTCTGATTTTCGAAGATTAGGCAGTGCAATTTTAATTTCTCTCAATAATTTAGTTTGCATAAAGGTTAGAATAGGCTTCTTGGAATAAAAAATGAACCCCCAATGGATGTTTCTCACATATTAGAAAATTTAAACGATCCTCAGCGTGAGGCCGTAACATCTGAAGATAAAAGTTTACTTGTATTGGCAGGCGCTGGGTCTGGTAAGACTCGGGTATTGGTTCATCGCATTGCTTGGAATGTTGAGGCCATGGGCATTAATCCATCATCGATTATTGCAGTAACTTTCACTAATAAGGCTGCGCAAGAAATGAAATCAAGAATACAGGAGCTCCTTCAGTCACCAGCAGGTGACATGTGGTGCGGCACATTCCATGGGTTGGCACACAGAACCCTGAAGAGATTTCATAAAGAAGCAGAGCTTATTTCTGGCTTTACAATTTTAGACAGCGACGATCAATTAAGAATTATTAAACGCTTGGTTAAAGAGGCAGGCCTTGATGATGGGGCCTGGCCGCCAAAACAAATGCAATGGCAGATCAATAACTGGAAAGATGAAGGCTTGCGAGCAGATAATGTTCCTGACAATGGAGATTTTTATGCGCAGACTGTTAAGGGCATTTACAAGCATTATGAGGAGGCCTGCTCAAATGACAGCCTGGTTGATTTTGCTGAGCTCTTATTAAAGGCTTATGAGCTAGTTAAAACTAACAAGACGGTTAAAGATTTTTTTCATAATAGATTTAAAGCAGTGTTGGTAGATGAGTTTCAAGACACTAATACCATTCAGTACAATTGGCTAAAAGAGATAGCCTCTGAGAGTGCAACAATTACTGCGGTTGGAGACGATGATCAGTCTATCTATGGTTGGCGTGGAGCCAAGGTAGAAAACATTGCTTCGTTTGAAGCCAGCTTTGATAAAGCCAAGGTCATTCGACTGGAGCAAAACTATCGCTCTACCAGTGTCATTCTTAGTGCTGCCAATGCTCTCATCGATAACAACCAAAATCGTTTGGGTAAAAATTTGTGGACCGATTCCCTTGAAGGAGAACGCATTACTTTATACCAAGCCTACAACGAACAAGACGAGGCGAGGTTTATTGCCGGCACTATTAAAAATTGGATGGACAGCGGTGAGCTTTATCAAGATGCAGGAATTGTCTATCGCTCCAATGCTCAATCAAGAGCACTCGAGGAAGCCTTGCTGAGGGTGAACATTCCGTATCGAATTTATGGCGGCCTTCGTTTCTATGAGCGCATGGAAATTAAAAATGCCATGAGTTATCTAAAGGTTGTTTTCAATCCACATGATAATCCTGCCTTCGAGCGCTCCATTGCCAACCCAACCCGAGGCATAGGAGTTAAATCTCAAGCGAAAATAAGGGACGCCGCAAAGGCTTATAATTTGTCTTACATCAAGGCTGCAGCCAAGCTTTTAGACGAAGGCAAAATGGGCGGCAAAGCTGGGCAGGGCTTGCGAGCTTATTTAGAACTAATCGCCCATTGCATAGAGCTCCTCGACACCATGCCATTATCTGAGCTAATGGACCACATCATTCAAAAATCAGGCCTCTATCAGTACCACAAGAAAGAAGCTGGAGAAAAAGGCAAGACCAGAATAGAAAACTTAGAAGAGCTTGTAACTTCAGCTAAGAACTTTGAGCAATCCTTTGAAAAAGAAAAATCATACAAAGAAATTGCTGAGATCTTTTTAGATACCGTATCACTTGATTCAGGAGATACACAGGCCGATGAGCATCAAGATGCTGTGCAACTCATGACCCTGCATTCAGCTAAAGGCTTAGAGTTCCCGCTGGTTTTTATTACTGGCTTAGAGGAAACATTATTCCCGCATGGCAGATCCATTGAATCTCCCTCTCAACTAGAGGAAGAAAGAAGGCTGTGCTATGTCGGCATCACCCGAGCCATGAAGAAACTGTATTTGACGCATGCCGAATCAAGAAGACTGCATGGCTCAGATGTATTTAACCCCCCTTCAAGATTTTTAAAAGAAATTCCAGCTGTCTTTATTGAGGAAGTTCGGCCCAGAGCATCAGTGAGCACACCCTATGTTCGTAAAACAAAAAAATCTACCATGGATTTCAAAGACGAGGTGGGCGTTGGCTTGGGGCAAAAAGTGGTTCACCCTACCTTTGGGCTCGGTGTCGTTTTAAACTATGAAGGATCAGGAGAATCAGCCAGAGTACAGATTAACTTTGAGAAGGCTGGAAGCAAGTGGCTGGTTTTAGCTTTTGCTAAATTGGAGATGTTGGGATGAAAAATTTTTTAATAACAGGGCTAGCTATTACTTTGCTCATTTCATGCGGGCAAGCTGAGCAATCGAGCGAAGGCGTTGCTGAAGAAAAGAGTTTCTCATGGTCATTGGTGACCACTTGGCCAAAAAATTATCCAGGGCTTGGAATGGCACCAGAGCGCTTTAGCAAGCTGGTTGAAGAAATGTCTCGAGGGCAATTAAAAGTGAAGGTCTATGGGGCCGGTGAATTGGTGCCAGCCATGGGTGTCTTTGATGCTGTCTCATCAGGCTCAGTTGAAATGGGTCATGGGGGAGCTTATTACTGGAAAGGCAAAGTTCCAGCAGCCCAGTTTTTTGCAGGCGTGCCTTTTGGTTTTACAGCAGATGAAATCAATGCCTGGGTCAATCGCGGAGGCGGACTAGAACTTTGGGAAGAGCTCTACCAACCTTTCAATATCAAACCATTGCCCGGCGGCAATACGGGCACCCAGATGTTTGGCTGGTTTAACAAAGAAATCAATTCGCTCGATGATATCAAGGGTTTAAAAATGCGTTTTCCAGGTTTTGGCGGCGAAGTATTCAAAAGAGCCGGCGGCATTCCAGTAAATATTCCTGGCGGGGAGCTTTATACCGCCATGCAAACAGGCACCATTGATGCTGTTGAGTGGGTGGGGCCCTACAACGATCTTGCTTTTGGCTTTCAACAGGTTGCCAAATATTATTACTACCCAGGCTGGCATGAGCCTGGCTCAATGTTAGAGTTCACCATTAATTTAGATGCATGGAATTCTTTGCCGCCACATCTGCAATCTATTTTGACAACTGCAACCAAAGCAGTGAATCAAGATTTATTAGATGAGTACACGGCCTCTAATAACAGAGCCTTACAAGACCTTATTAACAATCATGATGTGCAACTTCGTGAGTTGCCCGCCGATGTAATCAATGAGTTTAGATCTATTTCTGAAGACATATTGGAAACATCCGCAGCCAATGATCCCGATGTTAAAAAAGTATACGATTCATTTAAAACTTTTATGGCAGAGGTCAAAAGCTTTCATGCCATTGCAGAAGATGCTTTTGTTGAAGCACGCACCAACAGTGACGACAACTCCTGAGTTTCTTAATCTAGGCAGTCAAGCCTATGCAGATACATATGAGGAAATGCGCTCACTGGTCCAAGCCGAATCTTTTGCTGATCAAATTTGGTTGTTAGAACATCCACCAGTTTTTACTCTTGGCACAGCGGCAGACCCTACTCATGTTCTAAACCCAGGTAAGATCCCTGTCGTGCAAACAGACAGGGGCGGAGAGGTAACTTTTCATGGTCCAGGGCAATTGGTTATATATTTCCTGTTGGACATTAAAACTAAAAAAATAGGACCCAAGGCTTTGGTTGCCAATTTACAAAACCTCATTCAAAACATTCTGCGACATTACTCCATCGAAAGCTCCTTTATTGAAGGTGCTCCAGGTGTATATGTAGGAGAAAAGAAAATTGCATCCATTGGGCTTCGGATTTCAAAAGGCAGAACCTATCATGGCATCAGTTTAAATGTGAACATGGATCTGCAACCCTTTGGCTTGATCAATCCTTGTGGATATGAAGGGTTAGAGGTTACACAAATCAGTGACTTTGATTCAAAAGTTACCCTTGAAGATGTAGAATCAGTCGCTATAAAAGAAATGCAAACTTTATTTAGTTGATGGAAATCATACCAACACAAAAGATCATTAATCGAGATGGCATTAAAGCCGTTAAAAATGGTCAGAAATCTAACAAGCATTCATCTGTTCCAAATCAGAAGAAGCCTGAGTGGATTAGAGTTAAGGCAACTTTCGATAAAAATTTTAAGGCTGTTAAACAGCAAGTAAAAGACAAACGCTTAAACACAGTGTGTGAGGAAGCCATGTGTCCTAACATCTCAGAATGTTGGTCAGCAGGCACAGCTACTTTTATGTTGATGGGTTCAGTTTGTACAAGGGCTTGCAAGTTTTGCTCGGTCGATACAGGCAACCCAAAAGGCTGGTTAGATCTAGATGAGCCCATGCACACAGCCAAAGCTGTAAAGACCATGGGACTTAAATACGTAGTTCTTACTTCTGTTAATAGAGATGATTTGGAAGATGGCGGGGCAGGGCATTATGCCCAAACTGTTAAGGCTATCAAAGAGCTCAATCCAAGCACTGCCGTGGAAGCATTAACGCCAGACTTTAAAGGCCTGTCCTCTTCTATTGATACTTTGGTTAATTGTGGGTTAGAAGTCTTTGCTCAAAATGTAGAGACGGTTAAACGACTGACACATCCAGTTAGAGATATTAGAGCAGGCTATGAGCAAACCCTAGAAGTCCTAGCCGAGTCCAAAAGAATTAATCCAAAAGTTCTAACCAAAACAAGTTTGATTTTAGGCTTGGGTGAAACAGATGCAGAAATAGAAGAGACCATGAATGATCTAATTGCCAACAAAGTAGATATTCTTACTTTGGGCCAATACTTGAGACCAACACTCAACCATTTGCCAGTTGAAAGATGGGTAACCCCTGAAGAATTTGATCGTTATCGAGACATTGGATTAGCAAAAGGATTTTTAGAAGTTGTCTCTGGACCCATGGTTCGATCTAGCTATCGAGCAGAAAGAGCTTTAGAAAAAAATAATGCTGGGTTATCTCAAAATTAATAACGAATTTTTATTACCTCATTCAACATCAAAATACTCGTCAGCCTCATCATCCACTGAATCAGCGCTGTCCCAAAAAGCCACAGAAAACTCATTGCCGGTTGCAGAAGCAAATTTGGCAATCGCATTGACTGCAGAAGACCTAAGATCGCTCTCTGTCACAATATCAAACATGGTTTCCCCATCTTCGTCAGATACATGTAAGCCATCGGATATTCCTTCTTCGGTAAGAAAATCTATCATCATTTGTTCTTCAGCAACCATTGGGCAAAATCTTAGTCTTATCATTTCTTCTCCTATTGAAATTTAGTTTTTTATTTATATTATAGGTTTTTTTCAAAAGGAAGAATGAATAATTTGAATTCATTAACCTTCATCAAGCCATCCATTTACCAAGAAGGAGGGGAACCAGCCGTCCTCACTTTTTTCATGGGCTTCATACCACCCAGAGCCACCTTGGAAATCTAATTCAAAATCGTGTCGCTCACCCTTGTAGTCAATTGCTCTGATAGTATCTTCGTCAAAAGGCTTGTCTTCATTTTGATCAGCTATCCCCCCAAAAACATCACAATAATATAGCCATGCAAGGGGATAATCATCACCCATATCTGGATCATCATTAACTATTTTTAAATCGGTAAGCTTAAAATCATCATCTACGTCAAAGGCAGTATGCAAGGTCCCAGAGGAATAGGGAATTACCTCAAATATCACGGTGTGGCCTTCAGGAATAGGAGTATCTGACCCTGGTGTATATTGAAATTGCGGTGCATCGTATGGGATCCAAACATAATCTTCTGGATCAGCTGTATCTGGCCAACTACTCATCCCAATTGCATCTTTTATGCCGTCTGGGTCATCAAAATCTTGAGACTCAAATATGGCTGGATAAAACGGTTTCTCCTCTCCATCAATACTAGCTGTAAATTTGCAGCTATTATTTCGAGCTGCAATACCATGGGAAATTAATGTAACGGTCGCATGCTCCTCTACAATTTCCATTCCACTTATCGCAAAGCCATTGTTAGCATTCTCTTCTAGAAGATTTTTTGCCTCCTCATTTATCTCATATGCATAAACTTGGACACCTGCTGCTTCTATCTTAAGTTCGACTTTCATAACTCTCTCCATTCTGAAAATTTAATCCCAAATCATTTTGGGCTAAATTACTTTACCATGCGATTCAACCTTTTAAATATCTGCTGATTCAGATTTACTGATCTCAATCATCTTCAGCAAACCCTTTTAAAAAACCTTTGGTTTCATCGATTTTACAAAGTTCAGGTAATTTGCCCTTATTATTTGCTGCATAAGCACCCATACAGACAGCCTCAGCTTTATCTACATGCAGGGTTAAATATTGCAGCACCTTTTTATATTCTGTGCTTTCCTTATTACCTGCTTTGATTGATTTTTTAAGTGCGCTGATGTCTTTTTTCCAGTTTTCAATCTTGCTGTAATACTCTTTGCCTTTAATTGGTAGTTTTAAAAATTTTATTTCAACGTATTTATCAAAAAACTCTTTAATTTTTTCATACGTTTTAAAATCATCTTTGTTTTCTTTAAAAAAATCTTCAAAATGCTCTGTGGTTTTATAAAGATACTTGCCGTCTGAATCGCTTAAAAATTTTCTTAACTCCTGATAATTTAAAAACTTTTGCTCGCGAAATTTCGCAATTCTTTGTTCTTTGGTCTTTTTTGGATATTTTTTTTCTAGGGCTTCGATGATTTTTGATCTATGGGGTAAAAACATGAGCTTGGTGATATGGTCTGATACCCTAAAAGCAATGCCCCCTTGCCCTGATGTACTTGGGCAAAAAACTGCATTTTTGCCAATATAGTTCCAAGACTTACTTTTATTTTTTTTTGACGGCCTATTAATTTTTATCCAATAAATCCCAGGATCATATGGTCCTAAATCTCCATTATCTTTTTTTAGCGTTGCATTCTCGAGGCCCCCATAAGTACCTTCAAGAGTTGTAAGCCAATGTCTTTTCTTAGTCGCCTTGAATTTAGGATTAGTGTAGTGGGGTATCTTAAAGTAATCAGTTATTGGTTTAAATTTTGTCCAGCTCATTTTCATACTCCTTTTAATAAAAACATGCGTTATTAATCCACTAGATTGAGTGGGCTACATTAAAAATTACTACAAATAAGATGCCTGTTCCAAGAACTCCAAGAACACACACCAACCAATCAACTAGAAACACTTTAAACAGTTTTGACCAAATGCCAGCATTAATATCATTGGATGCAAGATCTTTTTTAAAGACCTCAATGGCAGCATCTTTGAACCATGAAAAGATAAACAAAAAAGTCAGTCCTCCGAGAGAGAATAAAAAAATATTTGATGTGATCATAATTGACTCCTCTTAGTTTTAATTATCTGCGTAAGTTCCTGATCATGTTTTCTAAAATTACGCTTATTAATTTCTCTGGCTTCAAAATAATTTTCATAACCTTCTTCCATCCAAACTTTACGAAATTGTTTGGAAACATGCCTAAGATACTTTTGTAAAAAGATTATCTCATCTAGGTCTGTAATTTCCTTTTCTTCAAGAAAGGCGCTAGGCCCCCAAAAACCTCTTTTAATCACTTCGTTTACAAACTCGCCTTGTAGATAGGAGAGTCTTTGGTTTAGTTCTAGCAGTTCATTCATATTTTTATACCCCAATTACCTTTATAGCTTTTATTATGCCTTACCAACCCGACGAATATTGTCGCCTATGGCCCTATGGCAACTCATGCCTGAGGTAGTATTGCTATTTACCAAATCCCCAACCTTCTTCTAGCTCCTCTTGTAATGATCGAAAAACCGACAAAGCGTTATCGTAAAAAAAATCAAAATAGACGCCTGACTGCATAATCCTGCTTGGGTCTGGATAGACCACATCATCCCAATCCCAGTCCTCTTTATCAAGTTCTATATCCAGATCTTCATAAATTTCAGCTTGAATTTCCATGATCCCGTTTTTCTCCATAATAATTTGCTCATGAACTTCATGATGATCCAAGATGCAAGAATCTTTGATGGCGCTAATGCCATCGTCAGAGCTTTCCATTTTGTAACTTGCATAATACTGATAACTCTCTTGAAAAATATGAAGTACTGCATGAGTCTCTGTCCCGCTAGCATCAATTAGATTTTGATGAAGTCTAGTAAATAGCTCAGGCATAGAATCAGGGAATGCTGATTGTATGAAACCCATGATCATCCCTGATCCTGATTCAACATGACATTCTATTTCCCATATCTCTTCTCTCATCATTCCAAATGTTTCTTCAGGATCAGAAGATAGGGCCTCTATTAAACTTTCATAATTATTCTCTATATCTTGAAACTTTTGGATGCCTTTTTTTGATAGATTTCTAATTTTAATCTGGTATTCAAAATTCATTTCAACTCCTTTGTAAACAATTCTGAGTCGAAGAATTTTTCTTGTAAGTCAGATATCTTGTCTAAGTAAAACTCATCTTCTCTATCCAAAACACATCCATTCCAATGTTTTGATAAAAGAATTGTTGGCTGCGGCCAGTTTTTTTTATCTGCATTGCCGTAGATCCGTGCACCGAAATACTCATCGTTCATATCTTGCCACTGGAAATGAATGACTGCCTTTAGGTCTGCTTGCAACAGAAGGCCCACGATGTAGAGGAGTTCTTTATCAAATCGTTGGAGCCTGTAATTTTCTAGAGCAAATTTAGCTCTTTCATAAATATTTAAATTAACTTGTGGATTTGGCTCATCCTTATAAATAAAATCAGTTTCTTTGGCGTGGTAAAAACCTTCTCTTAAATATTCTTTCAGTGCGCCTAAAGCTGCAGGATTTGCTTGCTTTAAAATTAGATTTCCTTGGGTATAGAAACTACCGCCAGTGTCTTCTTTGTTCCAATCACTGAAGACAGAGTCGTATTGGACCGATTGAGGTATAACTCTAAAATCATCACAAAGGTCATAACCTAAGTTCTGAATTTTTTGAACAAAAGACCATTCGTGCAAACAATTTCGAATGGTTGCACTTAAACCTTCCTCTTCCTTTGGAAGCAAAGCTGTAAATCTTCCAATAAGTTTTAAATGCGCATGAATTTCCAGTTGATCTGTCTCCTTTAAAGACTTTTTTACAAAAATGTTTAAATCACAGAAATCGCCCCATTCTAAATGTTGTTCTACTAAATCTGGATGGTCATAACATAGCTTTTCATCAAACTCATAAAGCACATCATCTAATTCTTTTTCTTTTATAAAATCGTTCTGTTTAAATACCTTCATTTTTTTCTCCTATTTTTTTATGCTCTAGAAGCATATTCATTGATTAATTGATCGCCATAAATTGATTTGAAAATGTTGCTTGCTTCAAATGCATTGGCAGCTGTGCAATAAACTTTTTGTGGATAGCCATCTATGTTTGCGATAGTGAACCATTGGTAGAGATCATTGCTATGGCTGTTTGTTGCTTGAAACTTCTTCATCTATTTCTCTTAATAAATACAGTTAAGTGAAGCAATTTAATCAAGAATATAAATAAGACAAACTACAAATTAATGTAAATATATAATTTGTCGTATCAGCGTTAGATATATTGGAGCTATTTCTCCAACAAGGGAACTGGAAATTTTCCCATAGCCGCATTATTTATATTTATTTTTGCAGAATTAAGGAACCTCTCTCCCTTTTTTCTGTATGTTGGGCAGGAACCATCAAAGCCCTTTTTTATTTCATGACGATCCATTTCTTCATTGGTAGATAACTGATATCCAATTTCTAAAGCATTCTTGCCCTTTTTATAAAGTTCATAAGCTTTGTACCAATTTTTTATATTGTCTGTATTTAAAGTTGAATTACCTCTAAGTTTTAACAAAGGCTGTCTTTCTTCTTTTACGTTTTTAAGTTTAATATCGTTCTCAATATCTTGTTGTAATTGCGTAAGCTGTTCATCAATTTCGTTTAAAGTTAAATTTGGATCAATTCGAACATAGTATGAATCACCGCCATCACCATTCTCAAGGCTTCTCATTACTTCATTTGTAGTGAGAAGGCGTAAGTTATTTGCCCGTCCCCACGAGGCAAATAAATATGCTCCTCTTGAAATAATTACCTTATTTTTTTTCCACATTAGGTCCCAAGTATCCCGGTGCTCTCTAAACGCTTCATCATCTATTGTGCGTGGACTCTCGACCCACCAATTATAAAATCCTTGCTTACCTTTGAACTTATCATCATGTATATCACCAAAAAAATGATAGGTATGCAGAAGCTCACCTAGATAGATTCTCTTTTTAAATAATTCTGGCTCTTGTTCATCTAATAATCCTGCCTCATAAAAATGTTTATAGCATGGATCCTGCTGGCCGAATCCACCCTTTACCTGCAATGCAAAGTCCGGAAATTGACGCAGAATCTTGCAAAGGGATTCATAGTGAGGGTTGAGTTTAAGAAATTTAAACCACCAATAATATAAGCTATCTTCCGGCTCAATCCATTTTTTAAATCTTATATTTTCCTGCTCTAATTTCTCACCAGCATAGAGCAGTGCTACATTCTTTGCCCCCCCTGATTGATTAATGTCTCTTTTTGAACTGAAGTGCAAAGCACCATAAAAGTTTATTTCCATAGAAAATGGCGGCTGTGACGGAAAATAATAATATCCGAGATCTGGCCATCCATGAATAATATTGAAAGATTCTTTTGTCATATCAATTTATTTTATTTTTAGTAATTTTTATCAACTTTATACTTAATAAATCTTATGTACAGATTAAAATTTACAGATATTTGCAATTTGTCGTATTAACTATAGAAACTGATTATTACTTGAGACTTATAGTTATATGTTGAGGAAAAAGTTCCACACTGGGAAACATTACTTTGAGGTCAGAAAAGCTATCAATATTATCGAGAGAATCATCAAATAAATAAGCCTTTTGGTAAGATCGTGATTCTAAATAGTGCTTAATTATTAATTTTTTAGCCTCAGCCGTTTTGAGGTTGGGCCTGTTGCCTGCTCTTTCTACATAAATATGATTTATGTCTAATCCCGATGAGTTTAAATATTCCAGGAACTTGGTTTTGCAATCTAAATCTGCTCTGGCAGTTAATAAGATAGTCTTAGAGCCTTCCGCAGTTTTTTTAATGCAGTCTTGAGCTATCTTGATCATAGATTCTATTGGCTGAGACTCTTCAGCAAATTTTTTAGCATCTCTAAATTCTGCGAAACAAATTTTTTCATCGGCAGAGAGCTCATAATCTTTTAACTCTTCTGAACTTAGATATTTTACTTGTCCTTTGGTGCTTACAATTCTGGCTCTAGCAGAAGTTCGAAAGAGGGTATCGTCTATGTCGAAGACATAGAGAGATTTAATAAGGCATTTAGTCATCTTTGTCAGAGCTCCAGATTTTGTGCAGCTTGTTTTTTTGCAGCTCCCACACGTCTACTTTAATATCAGCGGTGAAAGTGATGGAATTATGATCCTCTGCCAGGTGATCTTTCTTGTCCCACTGAATTAACATCGCCTTAGAGATCTGCTCTTTGCCTAAATGCTTGACCCTTGATTTCAGGTAAATCTTTAATTGGCTGAGATACTCAGCCTTGTCTTCAAGTGTTGCTTGCTTGGTTTCAATAATAATGTCTTCACTGATACCAAAATTGGTTTGCTTGGGGATATAAAAATCAGCAATGATGTAACCAACTGGGTGTTTTTTATAGAGAACATCCAGTGCCAGCTCCTTTTCATAGGCAATCTTTGCATGAATGAACTCCACCGCCAAAGCAGCCTGCAAGACATTTTCTTTGAAGCCTGCCCCCAGCTCTCTTTGAATTTTCTTGGTCAGCTTTGTTGTATGTTCATAAAATTTCTTCATTTTTTGCCTCCTTTTATCTGTACTTCTTTTTCTCGGTTCTCACATTGTTGTAGCAAAGCAATGGCACCATTGAGCGCCTTAATGGAGACATCAATCGATCCAATGTCTGCTCGATATACTCTCTTTTCTGCAATCAACAGTTTGAGTTGAGCATTGGCCAGAACCTCACAAATAATGTGAGGTTTTTTTGCTGCAAGTAGAGTTACTTTATTGGTCAAGAATTTCGATGATCTTGATAGCTTGCTAATGTATTTCTTATCCATGATTAACCCCCTGAATGTTATGTTGTAAATAGCTTTCGACGGCCATAATAATTCGTTGATCCACTGCTGAATTTCGCTCATGCTTGAGCTCTTCTGCCTCGCTTAAGTATGTCTCGACTGAAGGCCAGGGCCCTTCAGATGTCCACCTCTCTTTAATTAAGGCTTTGCTAGAAGAAATAATTTCAGCAGGCAGATTGGTTTTGTTTTCTTGAAATAAAATGCGATGCCCAAATGCCTTGGCTCTTGAGTCATTGAATCTATCGCAGAGAGATAGCTTTTCTTCTAGAGAGTGAGCTTTGTGAAATTTCTGGAATAAATTTCTATCGCCGTTGCCAAAAAACTTCTCATAGATCGTTTGATCGATGACTGCTTTTTTTGGCCATTCTTTTTGCTCGAGATCCGTGGAGGCAACCAAGACTCTTTCTATCCACTCTGGATTTTCATCGTATCTTTCGGCATTGGCATTGAGCTCTGAAAGCGGACAATCAAACTTGAAATCAAACTCATTGGCATCTGCCATGCCTTGAGACTTGTTGAGTCGAATAATCTTAAATGGAGACTCGGCATTGGGCTTAGCAAGATATCCCATGATGTCTTGGTAGCTAAGATCAATCACATCCTCTATTGGATAGTTCAG
>Ga0209041_1001570_pt1 | contig 13619 bp, 17 predicted proteins | sample SaaInlV_100m_DNA_4_FD_184647 | JGI IMG/M metagenome (GOLD analysis project Ga0209041, IMG submission 184647) | Marine microbial communities from expanding oxygen minimum zones in the Saanich Inlet - SI037_S2LV_100m_DNA (SPAdes) (version 2) | ecosystem: Environmental > Aquatic > Marine >... | reverse complement strand
CGGACTAGCTGTTAACTTTCCCTGCCCGTCGGGTGGTTAGCCGCAAAATTAATAGACTGGGATAAGCATGTAGAGCCAAAGGCAGAGGATTTGCGGACGCGGGTTCAACTCCCGCCATCTCCACCAAATTAACCACCTATAACCACTTATACTAAAGCGTTTAAACCCTTTGGTATAAACACTTATAAGGTATTCATAACGTCCATAGTAGTACATAGATGTCATTGATATCTAATAGTAAAACGGGTATAAATCGGGTATAAATTCACATATACGGGTATAATAACGGGTAGAAAACTTAACTAAACAAATCTACCCGTTTATGCTCACAAACACTCAAATTAAAAATCTAAAACCTAATGGAAAGCTTTATAGGGAGCTGGACTCACTAGGCCTTTACATCGAGGTTAACAAATCAGGCTCCAAAACATGGAGACAAAGATTCTACATTAATGGTAAAGAGAATATGCTTACGCTTGGCGCATATCCAGATGTATCACTTCTTGATGCTAGACAAGCTAGAGACCATAATAAACAGTTAATCAAACTAGACATAGACCCTAGTAAGCTTGGACAAGATAACACTCAAATATCAGGTGAAACGTTTACAGACATGTTTAATGTGTGGCACAAGCATATGTACGACAGCTGGGACGAGAAGTATGCTGAAGACGTAATTCAGCGCTCTAAACGCTATCTACTGCCCTACATCGGAAGCAAGAAAATTGACTCAATTACATCTAAGGACATGCTTACATTATTCAAAAGCATTGAAAAAAGAGGTGTTATAGACACCCTGCACAAAATTAAAGGCATAGCTAGCCGAATATTCAGACACTCTGTTGGTATGGGGGTTATAGAGTCAGACCCTACCAGAGACTTACCTAGTGATATTTTCAAAAAAAAGAAAACTAAACATTACTCAACCATTACCGACCCTAGGGAGATAGGTGGCCTGCTTAGAATGCTAGATACTTACAAGTGGAGTCCGGATGTTGCTGCTGCACTTAAGCTTGCACCTCATCTATTTTTAAGACCCGCTGAACTTGCTGGACTTACGTGGAAAGAAGTAGATTTTGATGATAATATCATCCGCATAGCACCTGAACGTATGAAAATGAAGCGCACCCACCTAGTTCCTATGAGTAAACAAGTGTCTTTCATGCTATTAAGTATTAAAACAAGCAATGATTTTGTTTTTAGTAGCCCAAGAGGGAAATCCAGGCACATCAACCCAGAAAGCCTTAGAGCGGGATTAAGACGCCTAGGCCTAACTAATGACGACTTAACTACCCATGGATTCAGACATATGGCTAGCACTCGACTTAACGAGTTAGGATTTAATAGTGATGTAATTGAACGTCAACTAGCCCACTGTGAAACTAACAAGGTTAAAGCAGCATACAATCATGCTGAACACCTTATAGAGCGAAAAAAAATGATGCAACACTGGTCTGATTACTTAGATAAACTAAAAAACAGTTAAATTAATTCATGCATAAATATTTATATTAGTATAATGACGTCTAAGTGTTAGAAATAACGCTGATTTAATTACAAATTAAGTATGATAGATTACTTCAGATGTCCCTGATAAAGGGAGCATGGTCTAACCTGGTATTGATAAGATGCCTAACATGGAGGCTGAAATCTTGGCAAACAACGACACCCAAGCTGATTTTGTATAAATGTAGTTGAGCGGACAACCGCTTAGCATTTTTATATAATGTCGCCTGTTTGCTGTCTAAAAAACACCTCCAGACGATTAACTTAGGAGAGTGTTATGTCAAATAGCAACCCAATAAACTTCTCACCAGATGTTGAAGTCCGCTTCATGAGAATGAAGCAATTAACAAAATATACCTCGCTATCAAGAGCTTACCTGTACAACCTTATTAAAGAGGATGATTTTCCGTCTTCAGTTAGCTTTAACGGTATCAGAATGTGGAACAGACCTGATATCGTAGAATGGTTTGACCAGAAGACTAACGGAGGTGTTTAGAATGAAGCCTAAAAATACTAATCTCATCGATGAAATTAGAAGTGTTATCTGGATTACTGAAAAGTCTAAGACTAACGACAAAGTTAATATACTAAAGAAATCTAATCAAAGGACTGGTATACCTATACCCAAACTCAAGGAATTGCTTGAAAAGCATACTGGTAAGTACTGGAAGGTTGAAGACTTAGAAGGCAGCTCCACAAAACTTTATACAAATACGTTGATTCCTAATCCGCCAGATGATTGTATTGGCTTGGAGGGGGAGTAGCATGACACAGATAAAAAAAATCCTTTCATGCTCGGCACGGGCAGTAAAAGGATTTCCAGAAACAAACACTAAGTACTACATTATATTAGAACATATGCGCAAAGGGGGGAGTATTAATAAATATGAAGCTTTGCCATTAGGAGAGTCCTGTTTAAGCGCAACTATATGCAATATGTGTGAAGATTTTGGCCTTGAAGTGTCTAGGCGTCAAGAGAAGGCTAAAGACCTTTCAGGGAGTTATTCGTACGCTACTCGATACAAGCTTACCAAACAAGATATGATTAAAATCAACCAAGTAAAGCTTAGGGGGTCAGATGAATAATACTACAACTCAAGTAGCTGTTGAGCTACATAAAAAGTCTTTTGACTTTGGCTACTCAATTACACCTCACCTAGATGAAATGCGTGCAACTATTGGCGCTACTAAGTATGCAATCTCTGAGGTTGCTGTTATAGGTAAGCATACGCACATGGTTGCACAAGGCAGTGTTGGTAAATCAACGATTACTCTTAGAGGTGTGTGTGACCAAATTAACTCAGGGGAAATACTGAGTGAGAGTGTCATTTACATGACTGGTGATGGTGGATTTGGTGACGTAGTTGAGAAAGCTGAACAGATCAAAAGCTATGGAATAAGCCAGGTGTTTGTTGATGGGCTCCATAACTTCAATATGCGTGAAGATTTCTACAACATCATGGGCAAGCTAATACAAGATGAGAATGCCTCAGGAGTAATACTTATTGTTGATGTTTTGCGTAATGTCACTAACCCCATGGATAAGAAAAGCCTGCAAACATACAATGAGTCAGTTAATAAGTTCTTGCTTGCTGGGGGTACTGTTATTACTTGTACACATGCAAACAAGCATTTAAATGATGCCGGTATGCCAACCATAGAGGGCACGAGTGACGTAAGAGATGGATGTGATTGCACATTTTTATTAACCAAAACTACCGAGGGCGGTAATGCGTACGTTACCTTGCACAGAGACAAAGCTAAGTGTGTGGTTAGCAAGAAGGTGCGTTACACATATCCTGAAAGCGCTGAGAGCTACCAAGATCTATTCAATAACACCAAGTATGTTTCAGAGCAGGAAGCTGAGAAGATTGAGAAACAAGTTGCAGCTAAAGTGGCAACTGATGATAAATCTAAACAGAGGCAGTTAGACAAAGAGTACATCGATAAGGCTTGTAAAATTATTCAAGAGTGTGAGGCAGATGGTAGTAACACTCGCACCAACATCAGAGACAAGCTTTCAGATGCTACTGACCTCTCGAGAGTTAAAGCTGAATCTATCCTTGATACCTATACAGGCGACTCTTGGAGGTGCAGTGAAACAGGTAAGAATAATGCTAAAACATACAGCGTTATTAAAACTGCGAAAAAGCTAGACTTTAGTAACCTTAAATGTGATTTGCCACTTGAGGAGGAGGTGGCGTAACCCCCTATCATAGTTAAGTAATAAACCAGTAAACCCGATAAACCGATATACCAAGTTTCTGCATTAATTAAGGTTAGTGCTTTCCACACTTAGGTTTTCCTGGTTTATCGGGTTTTTTACGTTTACTGGTTTATTATTAATATTATATAGGGGGTAGTTAAACTAACAAAATAACCACCCCTACTAATACGAGCAGACTCCGTGCCCGTCAGGGCACAGGCGAGGCTGCGAGTATCTTATTGATTACTACCAAACTAAATTAATCTAATTAGTTAGTTATTATATGTAATGAGTTCGTACAGAATGTGCGGACGATTTACATTATAGGTATTATATATCTAACGCTCCCTTGCTCCACCTCGCTTCGCGAGTTACGCCGGTCGCTAAGTGAGAGAGAGGTGAGGCAATAATTACTAGCAACAGAGGTATACATGAAATACATACTACTAACATTTCTACTACTAACCTCGCTAGCCCAAGCTAATCTGGGTACATACAAGAACGGTAAGTTCATCTACCCAGATACTGACAAACCCTACACAGGCAACCTAGATGTTATTAATAACGACTGGGGTAAAGATGCTGTTGAGTTTAATAAAGACTATGTAGATGGCGTATTGCATGGTGCAGAGAAAGTATTCTATCGCTCAGGTAAGCTAAAGTCAGTTGGCTACTTCAACAAAGGCCTAATAGATGGCACTACTACGCTTTACTATGAAGATGGGTCGGTACAAGCGGAAGTTAACTTTAGTAATGGCATACGTGAAGGTAGAGCTGTTAGCTACTACCCAGATGGTACCAAGCAATCCGAACAATTCTATGTAACCGATAAACTCTATGGACTATCTAGACAGTGGTACGACACTGGTAGTTTAATGATCTCTAGAGATTACTCAAAAGGCCTACTTCATGGCGAAGTTACAACCTACTACGAGTCAGGTAAAGTATTCGAAGTTACTAAGTTTAACTACGGTACTCCGAAGTTTAAACGAACCTACAATGAAGACGGCTCACTAGCCAAGGAAGAAGGCTTCTTCGACAGGGAAACAATCAACAATATCATTAGCTAGAAACTACTCTGTATCGTCTAATTAGACGCATAATAACCAGCACTAAGCTACAAACCTATACAACGTGTTAACTAAGTAAATCTAGCCTCCAGGAGGCTTAATATCGCACTCCATAACCATTATTCATCTGTTTTCATCTATACTAGTCATTTTGAATCATTATTTAATAATTTCAGTATGAGAAAGTTAAACAAACTAGTAGCGATTTTAGTTCTGATGCTCGGCTTACCTTATAGTTGTTTTGCAGATTTTAATGATGGTTGGGCCGCTTATAAGACAAAGAATTATGCTAAAGCTCTAGAAGAGTGGAGCGCAACTACTGAACAAGGGAATTATAAATCGCAGCACGCTTTAGGCTGGCTATATAGTCAAGGCGAAGGTGTGCCCCAAAATACAAGTAAGGCAGTTGAACTGTATCGTAAAGCTGCCGAACAAGGCTATTCCAAAGCTCAATATGATTTAGCCTGGATGTATTCAAGTGGCAAAGGCACAACTCAAGACTCTAAGAAGGCATTTAACTGGTATAAAAAAGCAGCCGAACAAGGGCATGCAAGCTCTCAGTTTAATTTAGCTATGATGTATGAAGATGAGGATATCGGGGTTAATTGGGTTGAGTCTGACAAGTGGTATAGAAAAGCAGCTGAGCAAGGTCACCTAGATGCTCAATATAATTTAGCTCTTATGCATCAAAAATCGCACCCACTTCAGGACATATCAGAATCAGTTAAATGGTTTACCAAGGCAGCTGAACAAGGAGATTTGGATGCTAAATATAATTTGGGCATGATGTATTACACAGGAAGAGATTTGTTTGATGATGATAAGCAATCTGTTAATCAAGATTACAAAGAGGCGATTAATTGGTACACAAAAGCCGCAGAACAAGGCCATTTGGATTCACAAAATAATTTAGCTCTTATGTACGTAGGTGGCGAAGGTGTACCTCAAGATAACAAACAAGCAGTTTACTGGCTTCATAAAGCAGCTGAACAAAACTCCCCTAGGGCTCAATATAATTTAGGTGATATGTATGCTAATGGATTAGGGGTATTACAAGATATAACTAAAGCCAAATACTGGATAAAAAAGTCATATGAGAATCCAGAAGCGGAAGCTGATATAGTTGAGGCGGCTGAAAAGAACTGGAATAAGCTTGAACTCTGGAAGTATTAATATGAAGCTAAAAATACTATGAAAGAGCGTGCAAAGGATAAAAAAGCAGAGCTGCGCTGCCTAGATTACTTAAAACCTTAGGAATAACGGAGTGGATAACTTATTAATTGTTGTAGGTGGGTTAATAGTGCTTTATTTGTTTTACACTGATAATATAAATTATTTTTATATAAAGTTTAATGCAGTAGTATTGTTAATACTTATCTTGGCTGATTGGATTGGCCTCCTCTAAATACTTCTTGAGGCAAAAAAAAATAATTCAAAATTACCTATAAAGCAATTATAAATAATTTGTGTTAGAATCAAAATTAGACTACAAAATAAGGATTGCAATGATAGGGTTTTTCAAACGATGGGCTGCGAACACATCAGAGTATAAGCGCTTACAAAAAGAGCTAACAGAAGTATATTCTCAAGTTGGGGTGAGCTTCATGCACCTACATCCAGAAATAACAAAATACTTAGTAAATATAGCCCGTGATGAGGGCGCATCAGGAGCTCTTACTAAGCTCAGCATTATGACAGACATGATAAGAGATAAGTTTCCAGAGCTTACACAAGACGAAAGTAAGGAAGAATTAATTCGAACTCTAACTGAAATCAACAAGACCAACAGAGGCTGGGAATAATGGATGCTTTTTTGGCTGTTGTTGTCGTAGTACTATTGATTTGGTTCTACTTACGAAAATCTGGGTCTGTGACATATGATGTGCGTGAAGAGGCCACTCCATGGTTTCAATCTAAAGACATAAAGCCCTCATCTGTTCGTCATTTTATATATGAAGATCCGGTGTTAGTAAAAAATCCTGGCGCTGTAATTGTAGTCGGTATAGCAGAAAAAGAGGATGGTGACGTTGCAGGATTAGCGAATGTAGGCTTTGTAATTGAAGTTATTCCCAGCCAAGGTGTGGTTGAGGGTGTAGTCCTTCAGCCATATGGAACAGCAACTTATCATAAGCTAGAATCTCAATACGCAAAGATGCATGGAATGACTCTTATAGATAGGTTGCAACAAAAAAATAAGGCTGCACAGCAACAAAATAAAAAGGCAGGTCATACTGAGGCTGAATATATTGGCGATGAAGAATCACAAGAAAGTCAAAAGTTAAGAATGAAAAAGTTGCATAGTGACATCCAAAAGTTGAACGCAAAGCGAAGAGACCAAGGGGAGACGCTGGATCCAATAGAACTAAGGATACTAAAACAACACGAAAGTCAAAAAGTAACAGCCAAGAAAAGCAAAAATCTTGATTCTAGAAACAACTCTGCTGCACACCGCTTACAAAAATTTCTAGACGAACCAGAGTCAATAAATCCTGAAGATAACAATATCAAAAAGAGTAGTCGTGAATTATTTCATGGTGGAGATGGGCTTTCTAAGAACAGTCCAGTAAGTATTGACTGCGCAAGCATGGATCTTGCAAAATCTTATATGGATGTATTTATTAAAGACAATTGTGATGGCGATTGTAAGCGTACAAATTTAGAATACACAATTTCAAACCCAAAAGACAGTAAGAAGCTTATTAAGGTAATTCCAGTAACAAAGCCAGATGGAACTACAATGGAATTCTTTTTTGACTTATCTCGTCAGGTTAGCAATCTTATAAATGTATTTAAAATGTTTGCCGATAAAGATCAGGATGATAATCTTGATCAAATTTCAGGTTATCAAGTCGGTGACAATGTAGAGGTTATTGATGGGCCATTTAGTGAATTTGATGGCGTCATTGAGGAGGTAGATCATGAAAATAATTTACTAAAAGTAGACGTATCTATATTTGGACGAAATACATCTGTGGAACTTAAGTTTCCCCAAGTTAAGAAGAAGTAATGTTAGTAAAAAAAATCTAGCCTCTCAGAAGCTTAATATCGCACTCGATAACCATTATTCATCTGTTTTCGTCTATACTGATCAGTATGAACCATTATTTATAATCACCATATTTGAAGGGGTTATTGCATTAAGTAACACTATAAGTGGTTACTTTTATTCAAAATATGAAAAATAATGTATACCGCGCTAGCTGTAGAAGCGTCAATTAAAAAGAGGGTTTATATGGGTATATTTAACACGTATCGTCTAATAAAAAAAATGGGCAGAACTAGCGCCTTTATTGAAGAAACTTATGAAACAAAGTGTGCATACAGAGGTGTAATCTCAAATCTAATTTCCACCTTGGTAAGGGATTTTTCATCAACCCATTCAACAGAAGAAATTGCCACTATGGTTGTTTATTTCTATACAGGGTTTTATTTATATGGTGATGTCAATCCTGAGAATGAAGGTATTTTAAATATGCCAGATAAAATCATTTTTTGGTCTCGTGTAGCTGATAATCTTAAAGTATCGGGTAAGATCTCTGACGACAGCGCTGCTAGTGGTTGTGTTCGATATCTAAAGCTTATGGCTAATGGGGATTTGATTGAAGACATTGTTGATATTTCAGTATTAAAAGCTTTCTTAGACTTTAAAAAGGATTTTTTTACCGCATACCCTAAAAATTAAACCCACTATTAAAGTTCATATTTATCCATAAAGCAATTATGAATAACTTGTGGTAGAATCAAGTAGAAGCTAGTCCAAGAAAGAATCAAACTTGCAATCTAAAAACAGGATAACTAATGATATCTAACGAAGATTATAGTACCGCTGTTGCAAAACAACACACGCCAAACAAACTGTTTAACAAGAATACTGAAGATGACTCTAACAACAAAGAGTCTGATGCTAGAAAAAAACGTGCAGAAGCTTTAGGTAGAATTCTTAACACCCAAGAGAAACAAATCATATCATTAAGATTTGGTATTCCTAGTGGCAATGAAATGACGTTAGAACAAGTTGGCAAAGTTTTAGGTGTTACACGTGAACGTGTTCGTCAGATTCAAAACAAAGCCTTAGACAAATTACGAGGACACCCATCACTAAGATCATTAAAAGACTACTTAGACTAGTCATAACAGAATACTAATGAAACTACAAAACAAAAAATGCCCTCATTGTGGCTCTACGTCAACACTACCTATTGCATATGGTCTCATCTCGGATGAAGGTCATAAAAAAAATAACGAATCAAGAGAATGGGTATGGGGTGGATGCAAGCTTGGTAGTCAAGGCACAGATTATTGTAATGATTGTGGTAAAAAATTTGGAGAAGTTGTCTCGTATGATGTAGACCCAAACAACCCTTTACGACGGTATATGGTTAGATTTCAAGCTAAAGTTGAAAAATCATTACTTAACCGAAAATCTAGATTACAGCAGTATCAAGATAAAACGGGGAGTAAAAACCTACAGGCATATAAGGACCTTACATTTGAATTCTTATGTGACCCTACTTCAAAGTTGTTAGACCTGAAGTTCAGAAATAATGTTGCCACATATATTGTTACACATGCAATAGGCTTAATAAACGATGCAAATTACGAAGCAGCATATGATTATCTTGTGGATAGTCTAATTACTATAAACAACCTAAAGATTGAAGTTAAGTCAGCTGCATATCTACGGAGCTGGGATCAAGGAAAATTATCTAAGATATCGTTTGAAATACAACCTACTAAAGACTGGGAAGAATCTGATAAGCAAAATGCAAAAGCCAAGAGACGGTCAGATGTATACGTGTTTTGCTTACTTGCCCATAAAGATAAGGATACTGTTGACCCTTTAGATGTATCACAGTGGGAGTTTTATGTTCTTAACACCAAAGTGCTGAATGATAAAAATCTATTACAAAAGACGATCACCCTGTCAAGTTTGCTTAAACTAAATCCAGTCAAAGCAAGGTATGATAATCTTGCAGAGTTGTTAGAATAATCTTTTTCGTCTAAATGGCAACTTTACATCTTTTACTCCTAGATTAAATATGACAATCATAATTCCACACGCAAGAGCAACCAAAAACTTCAACGCTTTCATTGTAAGATTAGCTGGAAATAAAAGTATACTTATGAACCACATATTGTAAATTTTACCCCATCATTTATATGCAAGATAAGCGTTGTACAGTTTGCGGCAAGTTTCACCCTGCTGAAGAGTTCTCATACAATAGTAGGAGGGATAATACTTACTGTAAATCTTGCAACAAGGAATACGGTAAAGTCTACTCAAGTGGAGGTAGTAATGCCACTAAACAATGGCTTAAGGAGATGAGATTTGACTTTAGTGTATCAGACTTAATTATTGACAAGAGCTATTCAAATGAAGACATAACTAACGCCTTTAAGTGCTCATCCCAAGGAGGAATGAGACGCTCCCAGAAAACAAATACATTAGTTCTAGTTGCAAATCACGTTAAATCTATATTTGATGATAGGTGGGATGGCAACACCATGAATTACACAGGCATGGGGCTTAAAGGTGAGCAAAGTCTCAACTTTATGCAGAATAAGACTCTGAGTGAGTCTAACACTAATGATGTTGCTGTTCACTTCTTTGAAGTGTTTACTGAAAAGGTTTACACTTACCAAGGTCAGGTATTGTTAAGTGGAAAGCCATTCCAAGAGCAGCAGGATGATGAGGATGGCAATAGCAGAAGTGTCTGGATATTCCCGCTAAGAAGAACTGATAACTCTACACCTGTTGTTCCGAAAGTAGAGCTAGATAAGATACTTGCAAGAAAGATTAAGAAGGCTTCAGCTCTAAGTCTTGATGAGCTTAAATCTAGAGCTAGTAAGTCACAATCAAAACCAGGCTCTAGGGTTGCAACCACTACCACTTATCAAAGAGATGCTAATGTGGTCAACTACACACTTAAGCGAGCAAACGGCGTCTGTGAACTATGCGAACAGGATGCGCCTTTTAAGAAAAAGAATGGCGAACCATACTTAGAGGTCCACCACGTAATACAGCTAGCACATGGTGGAGAAGACACTATTGATAACGCAGTTGCACTTTGCCCTAATTGTCATAGAAAGATGCATTCACTTGGACTTAAATCTGACTTAACTAAATTAACTCATTAATGTCATGAAGCTAATAATACTACTTACTATTCTGATCATCCAGTCATCTCACGCCCTAGAGAATGAAGACTACTACAATAGGCAGTTCTGCACTCAGGAATCTGGACAAGCAGAGTACAGTCTTCCAGATAGATCAAGAGTTGACTGCTTGACTGATACACACGCATTTGAAGCTGACTGGGCTGACGGCCTAAAGGTTTATGAATCTATTGGACAATCACTATATTATGCTGCTGAAACAGGTAAGAAGCCAGGGATACTACTGTTAGCTAGAAAGCGCAACTCAGAGAAATACATTAGAAAGGTTGAACGAGTTATTGAGAGCTGGAGTCTACCGATTAAACTTGTTATTAAGGACGTCCAAGATGATTAATATGGCCTGGACCCCTCAAGAAAGCTACTTAGACAAAGAAGTCGACACTAAGGCTATCGATATCTACCAACATATCTACTCTAACTACTACGGAGGCGGTGCTAGCACCTACAATACTTATGCAGCTTAATAAAATATTTAGAAAGGCTATTTTTATAACTTTGCCAATTATATTAGTTATATTGGCTGGAAATGTTAATGCTAAAAGCTTAAATAATGTAGATTTTGTAACATATGAAATTACAGCTCCTGATGGCAATACATATAAAGTTGAAGCGCCTCAAGATACCACAAGAGACCAAGCGACTAAATATGTGACAAGCAAATACCCTCTATCTCAGTATGCACCAGGAGATTACATACCTATGAAACATAGGGGGCTTAAAAATACATCATTATCACCTCCAGCAATAATGACACTAGCACTTGCAATATTATTTACCTTCTATGTATTTTTTAGTAAATTAGATGTCAGTCAGAAGATTAGGCTACTCATAATATCGAGCGCAGCATGGAGTACTTATGTTTATTTTTTTATCACATACACAATTAATGATAAATTTTTTATTAATACAATTCCAATTTGGCTATTCTGGTCATTTTATTTTATTAGAGGAAAAAACGATTTAAGTTTTAAATTTAGCATAACTGATTACGCTTCAACTATGTTTGATCATGATGTTTACGTCTCAGGGAAAAGGAACTTCATCCATGTTCTTTTAGGTTTTTTAACATCTTACTTCGTATTATTTTTTCTACCTAAAGATGGTATTCTAAAAGCCCTTCCTATTATTATTATCGCAATAACGGCTTGGCTTGTTGCTGTGCTGCCTTTAAACATCGCAAAAGAAAAAAAGATCATAGTCAACAACAAACAACAAAACATATGGCTAATATATTGTCTTTTTGCTTGGCCAATTGCACTTCTTCACTCTATTATTAGAAAAAAAATAATTCAGCCTGAAAATCATGAGGATAAGAAGTGTGATTATGAGTTATTTCATGGTGGAGATGGACTCTCTAAGAATAGCCCTGTAAGCATTAACTGTGCAAGTATGGAGGTTGCAAAGTCTAATATGGATATATTTATTAGAGATAATTGTGGTGATGACTGCAAGCGTACAGATTTAGAATACACAATTGCAAATCCAAATGATAGTGAAAAGCTTATTAAAGTGATACCAGTAACAAAGCCCGATGGAACTACAATGGAATTCTTTTTCGACTTATCTCGTCAAGTTAATAATTTTACGAACATGGTAAAAATGTTTGGTGATAATGATAAATAGGATGTTAAATGTCACTTGACAAAGAAACAAATGCCAGAGATAGGCGTGCAGAAGTCTTGGGTAAGCTACGCGGACACCCGTCACTTAAGTTTCTAAAAGATTACCTACATGAAGATTAAATGTTATTAATAAAACCAAGATATTTATTCTTAGTAATCACTATTTTACTTAGCAATAGTGTTTATTCTGAAAGTTCATTTTTTCATAAAATAAAATTAATCCACGGTATGTCTGTTGATGTTCCGACGCACTGGCGCATATTGTCACAAGCTATTCGCAAGAATCTTAATGCCGCTGGCCAGTCAATGATGGATAACTCTGACATAGAAAGGTCAAATGGTCGTAAGAAGACATTATTAGCAATGAATGCCCTTCCTAGGCCAGCTGGAGCGATGCTTCGCATAAGTGTAACATTACCACCAGATTACACGCAAGATGACCTCAATAGTGTAACTAAAGGTGAGCTTAAAGAGATAGAAGCAGAATTGTTAAAAACATTTAAAAAGCTTGAGTCATCTGGCGGACCAAAGGTTATTAAAATGCAACCTGTGCGTATTGAAGAGTTTGGTGACTATAACGTATTGGTTATGTCGTATGTTCGTGCCGGTCTTAACGGGCCATCTCCATGGCAAGTGACACAGTACAAAATTCCTGTATCCGACAAGCTTATTGAGCTCACCCTTTCTTACAGAAAATCAGATTCTATCGTATGGATTCCAATATTAGAACGAGTAAAGCGCTCGCTGATATTTTAATACTGCGATATTAATTTTCTTAATATCTGCATGACACCAATATCAACACATATAGCTTATTAAATATTTTCCCCATAATGACTCCTTATAAAATTTATTAATGCTTAGTTCGTACCACTATTAAACTAAAAATATTTTTATACTTGCGCACAAAATAAAGTGAGACCCAATTTTAGGACAGCTACTTAAGACAATTTTTTATGTATAATTCACCCTTAAAAAGGAGCATAAAAAATGGCAGCAAAACGCAAAAGACATACCCCGGAATTCAAGACTAAAGTA
>Ga0209041_1001524_pt1 | contig 13891 bp, 20 predicted proteins | sample SaaInlV_100m_DNA_4_FD_184647 | JGI IMG/M metagenome (GOLD analysis project Ga0209041, IMG submission 184647) | Marine microbial communities from expanding oxygen minimum zones in the Saanich Inlet - SI037_S2LV_100m_DNA (SPAdes) (version 2) | ecosystem: Environmental > Aquatic > Marine >... | reverse complement strand
ATTATTCCTATTCATATAGCCTTTGAACGCCTGGTAGTCTAACTGGTACTCTTTCAGCGCCTGTCCGTAATTCTTATATTCTTTGCCGTTATACCTGAATCTTGTCATCATCTATACATATCTCCTTCGGTTAAAAATTAGGTGGTGCGTTTTCGTTCACAGGCGCACCGTTCCTGCATTACTAGAGCTTAAAAAAGGAGTGAAAAAGCCCTATGAACTTAACCTTTTAATGCTTCAATTAGCAATTTTTGTATACTAAACTTCCCTTTCACTTTTTTAATCACTTTCTCATCTACAGAACCTGCTACTAATAACCTGTATACAATAACAACCCCTTTCTGTCCGTTTCTATGTAGTCGTGCGTTAGTTTGTATGTAGTGTTCTAAGTTCCAGCTCGGCGTAGTCCATACTATATGGCGACCTCCGTGCTGTAAGTTCAGTCCGTGACCGGCAGAGGCAGGATGTATGGCAAGGAGGGGCATCTCACCATCGTTCCAACGCTTTATACTGCCGATACTATCCCTGACCTCTACAAGACCCTTAAACGCTCTCCTAAGCTGTTTCAGCTCGTGCTTGTATTGGTAAACTATTAGCAAAGGCTCCCCACCGATAGTATCTATAATATCTTGAAGTGCTTTTATCTTCTCTTCGTGCAATACTACTACCTCACCCCCCTCATCGTAGACACTCCCAGAAGTACATTGGAGGAGCTTGTTCACTAGCGTAGCGGCTGTTGTTGCCGTGATGTGTTGATCCTCTGATACTTCTGTTGTAGACTCTTTTTTCAAATTCTTATAGTGCGCCACCGCTTTGGGCGGCATATCGACAAGCACATCATTTACGATCATACTTGGTAAATCTAAATAGTCTGAGGCTGTTAGCGATAGACATACATCTTTACACTTGCCCTCAATCTCTTTTTGAGCACATTCTCGGGGTTCGTAAGTCCAATTCATATACCCAGCGATAAACCAGCGAGTTCTAAATGCTGTTATTGTCCTGCCCAGCCGATCCCCTCGATCAATCAAGTACAACTGCGCCCATAAATCGGTTAAGCCATTTGGTGATGGAGTTCCTGTTAGTTCAATTAGTCGCTCCCACTTCGAGGCTACTTTTCTTAATGCTTTGAATAATTTTGTAGCTCTGTTCTTAACTCGGGTACTCTCATCAATTACGACTGTGGGGTACTCCCACTTATGGTTTTCAATGAGCCACGGTACTACCTCAAAATTAATTAGGTAGATATCAGCTTTTTTTTCTAGCGCCTTTTTTCTTTTTGCTGGCGTGCCTGTTATTGATTGGTAACTGCAATCCGCCCACCATAAGGCTAACTCATCTACCCAAGTGTGGCTTATAACCCTTTTTGGAGCCATTACGATTATGGGTTTAGGTAGCTTTTTTAAGGCTTCTATAGTCGCTAATGTTTTACCGAGTCCGCACTCCGCCCATAACGCACAACGGTCATTGTCAAGAATATGTTTAATCGCTTTTTTCTGGTGCTTGTATAGTTTCATTTTCGGTAGTACCCATCGGTGACATAACCATCGGTTGCTAGTGGCAACCCTTTCGCCCATTCCGGCTTATCGCACATCGCTTTTGACAGCTTTTCATAGTCCGATGGGTCTTTGCTGTAGCATATAATCTCATCGTGTATGTGTATCATTGCGTTTAGTCCCTCTCTCTCACAGTTCTTTAGTGCGTGAGCGAGTAAATCTCTCGCAACGGCTTGGCATATATTCTCGACCAAAATCCCAGCCCAAATCCTTTTGTTCCCCATTATAAACTCGTTACCATCGGGTTTTGCGTCTGGGTAGTAGAGTACTCGACCTGAGGGGAGTTTACACTCCAAGCCAAATTTCGACTGTCTGTAGTGAATTGGTGGTAGGTTTGCATCAACGATACCTCCACGCTTTGCTGCCGCAAGGCACTTGCCCCAAAACCTCACAATCTTTGGGTTACTATCTCTCCAATCGGTAACTACTTTTTGTGCAATAGATGATGGAACACCAAACGCCATAACAGCCGCTTTACCACCTCCGTAACCAGCTCCAAGAGTAGCGCCTTTGCCATTCTGCCTTTGCGGTTTAGTCACATCGTGCTTTGTCACTCCGTACATCTTAGCGGCTGTTGCCTCATAGATCATACCCTCGCCTCTAAACTCTTCAAGCACCCAATCTTCACCAGCCAGCCACGCCAAAACTCGGCACTCAATGGCTGAGTAGTCTACAACAACCAAGTGTTCTTCTTGTGGTGGTATCAATGCGGCTCTAAGTGTAGAACCTAATAAACCCTGCACTTGATCGCCATATAGCATCTTTAACCACCCCAAATCACCGGTGGTAACAGCGGCTATTAGTTCTGGAGTAGCTTTGACTATCCCACGTGGGAGGTTCTGAGGCTGTACTCGTCTACCAGCCCATCTTCCCGTCTGTCCTGCGCCATAGTATTGTAATATCCCACGCACTTTACCATCGTGGCAATAGCTTTTTGTTATTGCTAGATATTTCTTTGAGGCTGTCTGAGCAAGTTGCTGTCTAGCTTCAACTACTTTTGCTACATTAATATTCAGCTTCTTTGTATCTATACCCTCTATTGTAGCCGCTTGCATATTATCAATAGCTACTCCGTGTTCGTTTAACCACTCTCTCAACTGCTTTGGTGAGTTAGGGTTGTCTAGTCTGGTGATATGTTTCTGCATTTCTATTAGTTCTGCTCTGTGCGCTTTGTCTATTGCTAATGCGCCCTGTACTAATTCTGCATCTATACATATCCCTCTATCATTTTGTCTCTGATCGGTATACCACACTTCTTTATCACATTCCTGCATTGGAAACATTATCATATCAAGTTCACGCTCAACTACAACATCTTGCCTACAATATAGGATAAACTCATCCCACTCTTCACCCTCTGGCTCCTGATATGGTGGTACACAAAACTTCCTGATTAGTGCCATCCCTCTTGGGCTTTTTCGTTGTCCTAAATCTAAAGCAACAGCTGCTCCATCTAAACTTGCAGGTAAATTCATCTGCCGTGCTCTTACCATCGTACAATCCCAACTTTCGATAGGGATATCTATACCTAGCGCTTTTAGTAGCACAATGCGCTCAAACTGCGAATTATGAGCGCAATAGGTAGCATCCCCATACACATCAATATTGGGTAGTCCGCCATCGTGTATAGTCCAAGTCTGAATTGCACCGCCGTCAACAGCCCAACAGCAGATTAATACCTCTACTTGTTCAGCATAAGCGTGTACACCTGACTTTTTAATATCTACAGGAGAACGGGTCTCAATATCAATATGTATTTTCATCTTATCTTACCAGGGAATATCATCATCTTCGCTTGATATAGGTTCTAAGTTCTCTGTTGTCTCAAATGCGTCTAAATCAGCGGCTGTGTCGGTACTGAATGGTTCACCCTCACCCCAGAACTGGATAGCGAGCAACTTACAATTGATGAATTTACCATAATCATTATCTTGCGCCCATATATCAAGCTGTGCATTGACATAGCACCCACCATACAACACACCATCCTCTTCGGTTAGTGCGGAGCGGTCTCTGTTTACCAGTTTAACCTTGCTTTTGTTCGCTCCTTTTATGTAGACCATATCTTCGTAACCATCGGTGATAACATCATCGTCATTGACCTTATCGTTACCCTCTCTAACCAATTTTCGGTCAGAGGCATTTTGCTTTTTGAGTACCGCTACAGCTTTTCCCTCAAACGCCTCTTTTGCAACTCTCTTAATTTCTTCCATCACCGCTTTGTGTTGGTCGCTATCAGGTTCCAGCAGAAACACCGCCGAGTATTTAGGGGCGTTCTTTTTAAACGCCTCCGGTTTGTATATTACAGGGTATGACATTCTTACATTTTTTAACATAAACATATTTACTCTCCTAGAGGAAATGAGGCGACTTGCGTAGAGCTTATCTCAGGTCTGTTGTCGCTGGTTTTTACAAGAGTTGGTTTCCCAACAGGTTTTACAGTGCATTGATCTAAGATCCCTGCGGCTGATTTCTTACCACCAAGAGCTTTTTCAATACTTGTTAAAGTAGCTAGTTTTCTCGGTTGGTATATTTCGTTTTCGCCAAGCCCAAACTCAGCTAGTACTTCGTTAGCTATTGGCGTGAATTTTCGTACAGATCTGCCGGCTACTAACTTGTAGCCATCAATTACTTCCCCATCGTTGGCAAGTCTTAGTGCGCCCTCTGTTACATCAGTACACCACTTCTTAACTTCGGGTACTAGCGGCAGTATCATTGATATGTCATCGCCTCTCAATAGATCTTCGTCTGAGTCACTTAATATTGAGAGTGTTCTAGCTCTGCATACAGATCTAGCTCTGCACCATTGGCAATTCTTTGGACTCGGCACGGCTAGTGCGTTCTCATCCCGTACAGCATCAACACGCTCTTTCACCCAATCGCCCCAATATAGAAGATCCTCTACGGTCATCACTTCGTGACTCTGATGGTCTAGTCGTGGTTGACTAATCACCATTTCAACAAGATCTATAGCGTGAGTTAATTGATACTTTTGTAATGCACCTAAAGCATACAGGCGCATCTGGCTATTCTTCTCTGCACTAACCGCTATACCTTTACCGAATTTAAGATCAATGATATACAGTTTTTTGCCATCTAATATAATGGCATCCGCTGTACCGAACCCATCAGGACACCACTCGGTGAACTCTACTTTAGATTCATAAGCAACAATAGCGTCTTTGGCATTAGCATACTCACGCACAAGATCTATGTAGGGCTCCAGATCTTGGGTGTGTTCTGGGAAGGGCTCTTTCTTCCCCATCAATAGTGCCTCCGCTTGTTCGTGGGCGTTTGTACCCTCGAGGCTCCAATCCTTATCCACTTCTACTATATCTGCGGCAATTCTTGGTGCGGCAGGGCAGTAGAGCCAAGTGCTGGAGGCGCTGGGGCTGAATATCTTGGCGTGACTCATTGCGCTAACTCCCGAAGCTCACTTAACCTATCAGTAATCTCTTTAAGCGTTAGCTCTGCAAGAGTTTTACCCGCCATTATTTTCTGAGCCTCTTTCCTGTAACCCTGTTTAGCTTTATCTGTTAGCATCAACAGTAGATCGTCCCGTAACTGTTCTACGTCAATTTCGGGTTTTGGCTTAGGTTTAGCTTTTGGTTTGGCTTTTGGTTTGGCTTTTGGCTTAGGTTCTGTTTCTGGTTTTCTTGGCGCTGGTTTCTTTGACGTGGGTTCATCAATATTTGAGGGTAAGTTGTCAGCAATCATATTGCCAATTGCTGTTAATAGGTTCTTAATCTCTGCTATATCTTTTTCAATGGTCATAGTGGTTCCTTAAAGTATTTGTGTGGAATGAGTTGACATTGTGTATATTACACGCTATAATGTGCATTGTCAAGGTTTATTTTCACTTTATTCTAAATTATTTTTAAGGGCGGTATTATGACACTACAAGAAATTGGAAAAGCATTGCAGGACAGACGTTTAGATATTGTCTCAGAGAAAACAGGGATCTCTCGAAACACTATTGCAGATATTAGGAAAGGTACTAATGTAAATCCCAACTACAAAACATTAAAAACGCTGGAGGAGTATTTGCAAGAAAGCTGTAACGTGGAGTGCGATAGTGATAAATAATCCAAGCCAATTTGTTAATGCCTTGTTTGATAATTTGCCAAAGGGTGCTCATCCTGTTGTGTGTGGTTTTACTAACGACCCAAAAAATGCAGGTCAATGGCATCCTATAGTTTTAAGCTCTAAGTTCCCCAAGCCCTTAAATAAAGCTATGAACTTGTATGTAGGTGTGTCCTCAGTATATAACTTATCAGAGAAAAAAGGGTATTCAGCTTCTGGAGCGGCGGCTCTACACTTTATGATGATCGATGATGTTACAAGCGCCAAAAAAGGCACGCTACCTTTAGATCCCACCTACATTATTGAATCAAGCCCTAATAATTACCAATACATCTACAAACTAATAAACCCCGTGACTGATAGAGTTTATGCGACAAGGCTCTGCAATGCCCTGGCGGATAAAGCTGGTGGCGATACAAGTTCAAAAGGAATGGTTCGCTGGGCAAGAATGCCTTATGGAACAAACACAAAATCAAAGTACAATAAGCCTCGTACAAAACTAAAAGATCAGTCATTAAGCTGGGTCTCATACTCGGTAGAAGATATAATCGAAGCATTTGACCTAAAAGTGGAGCCAACTGAAGATGCTGAAGCAAGTTCACAGCTAGAGCTGGAAGAGATAGACGCTCTGTTAGAAGTAATAGATCCAGACGGCACTTATGACGAGTGGAATACCGTAATGACTGCAGTAAATGCAGCAGGTGGCACTTATGAACAGGTTGTTGAGTGGAGTCAGAGAGGTAGTAGTTATGACCCAAAAGCATTAACGAAAGCTAAGTGGGATAGCTATACCCCAGACTATACCAATGGTATTACAGCACGGACGCTAGTTAAACTAGCAATTGATAGTGGCTGGGAGGGTAATCTAAATTTAGCTGTAATAGAGGAGTTTCCCTCAGCAGAAATACAGAGTGTTGAACTGCTAGACCCAATTGAGCCTGAAACATACACAAAGGCTGACAAGTTCCCAACAGCGTTACTATCAGCACCGACCAAAATTGCACAGGCTATTTTAGATTACACAATATCCAATAGCACGAGACCTCAACCAATTTTGGCGCTAGGCACAATGTTGTCAGTATTGTCAGCGGCTACTAAGAACTTATACCAGACCCCTACAGGATTACGGGGTAACTTATATCTAGTATTAGTTGGTAGAACCTCCAGCGGCAAGAACGCTCCTCTACGAGCGGCTACTGAAATACTAACGGGGTCAATGGCAAACTCAATTGTGAGTAGACTAGCATCGGGAGCAGCACTACATAAAAAACTGGTGAATCAAGGGAATTTGTTAGTCTCTACAGATGAAATTGGACTATGGTTATCCAGCGTTATGCACTCAGACGCATCGCCACATTCAAGGCAGATTGTGGATATTATGATGGAGTGCTTTACAGCCGCAGACCATATCTTCTTTGGAAAAGCATACGCAGACAGCAAAAACGACCTTGAGGACATAAACAACCCTTTCCTCACGGTCATTGGCGCAACAACAGCCAGCGCACTCTTTGAAGCAGTAGAGGAAAAGGACATACATAGTGGTATGTTCAACAGGTTCTTATTCTTACAGTCCGAAGATATGCCAGACAAAGTATTCACACCTAAGCAGCAGATACCACAACCACTAAAGGACTGGGTGGCATCAATGGAAAATGGGGTAACAGACTTTAAGAACTTCTACACTCCTGATAACCCATACACAGTACCGATAGATGAACCGGCACTAGAAACGCTACTACAATTTTCTAACAAAGCCGAAGAGCATATCAGAAAATCGGAACTAGAAGCGGCGCTATGGGGTAGGGCAGATGAGCAAGCGCATAAGATAGCAATGCTGTTAGCAGTCTCCAAAGATAAAGATAAACCTGTAGTAACAAAAGAACTAGCGGTGTGGTCAACAGCATTTATGCGGCATCAAATAAAGTATATGTCCGAAACTATAGCTAAAAACGCCACCGCAGGGAAATTCGAAGAGGGCGCAATGAAGTTGCTGGAAGTTATAAAGCAAGCCAAAACGTATAAGTTCACTAGAGGGCATCATCAAGAGTTCTTGGATAGAGGCTACATCACAAGAACAGTACTAGCGAGGAAGTCTAAGGTCAAAGGAGCCTCTTTAGATGAAACTTTGAAGTACTTAATTGAGGCTGAATATGTAGGGGTGGATATGGTTAAAGGAAAAGCTAAAATGGACTGTAAACCAACTAAAGTTTTCTGGGCACTTTAAGTCGATAATTATCCAAATAGTAAAGCACCAAAGAAAATAGTAAAATCCGGTGCTTTACTCGTGTTTTTGGGATTTCAGGATTTTGGTGTTGGTGCTTTACTGGTGCTTTTGGTGCTTTACTCGGTGCTTTTCTTTTTGAGCTAAGTGGCTGATGGCTAAAGGTTAAAGGAGTATTATATATAGTAAAGCACTAAAACCCTCTATGTATACTTATCTATCTGTTTGTAGGTGAAATTGCCTAAGGTTGTGTATAGGGGGGTGCTGGTGCTTTACTACGTGATTAGCTGGTATAGTGAGGTCGCTTTTGAGCGTGGTAGGTCGTCTTTTTTTAAAAGGAGTTTAGGTTGTTAGAAAGTAAAATTGAAGGATATTTTAAGAAGAAGTTTGAGAGCGCTGGAGGTATGTTTTTAAAGTTCACAAGCGCTATTGCAGGAGTGCCCGACCGTGTTGCTATATTAGGGGGTAAGGTATGGTTCATAGAGCTAAAGTCAGAGGGTAAGAAGCCCAGACCATTACAGCAGAGGGTAATAGCAAAGATGCAGAAAGTGGGCGTGAACGTAATTATTATTGATTCTAAGACAGGTGTTGACACTTTTTTACAGGAATGTATAATAGAGACTAAACTTAATAGGAGAGAATAGATGCTGAAAGATCCAGAGGGTAATAAGATGAGGGGTGTGCGTATGCCTAACGAAATGTGGGATGCAATGAGGGAGTTGGCAGGAGAGAATTATAGATCAACTACACAGGAAATTATATATGCGCTAAAGTACCATTTGGCTGTTAATGGGTATGAGATTACTGACGATGAAAATTAGAAAGAAAAAGGCGGAAGTGCCTAGAAATGAACAGTTTGACGCTAAGGAGCTTCGTAATGGTCAGGTTAGATTAGCTAATAGACCTAATATAGCTGATAAGGCTGAAATTGCTCAAAATCCAAGTGGCGGTATAGCTAATAATGTTAAGACTATAATTGATTGGGGCGCAGTTGCAGAGATGGCAAAAATGATGATGACAGCGAGGGAAATCGAGCGTGTTTTGGGCGTAAGCGATGAAACTTTGAGAGGTGCTTGCCGTAGAGACTTAGATATGAACTTAGGGACTTATCTAAAAAGGGAATCAGAGGGAGGTAAGTTGTTGTTAAGAAAGAAACAATTTGAGGTTGCAGTGGAGAAAGGGGATAGGACTTTATTGATTTGGCTGGGTAAGAATTACCTCGGACAATCAGATCAGGTACAGGCTCATATAGAGGCAGACTTAAATCTAAAGGTAGAGTTTGTTGGGGATGATGACAAGGATCTACCCTACATTGACGGCGAGTTAGAGGATTAAGAGTTTTCGAGTTCATACGCTATTGGAGAGTCCCAGCAACAGCCGCGCCAAGGAAAAAGCCCTTGTCACGCCTCTTGCATCAAAAGCAACAGCATCACACTATCCAGCCATAAAGCCTGGAGGCTTTATGACCTATTTCCTTCATTTTGAGTTATGCTCTTTGGCTTGCTTTATAAAAGCACATAAAAGCGAAAAAACAGCAACAGCCGTGCCAGAAAAAGCCCTGTCACGCCTCTTGCAGAAAAAACAGCAACAGCCGTGCCAGAAAAAGCCCTGTCACGCCTCTTGCAGAAAAGGCGAAAAGCTCAGTTTCAAGCATTTCTCATATGATTTTGAGCATTTCCGTCATTTTTTTGACGCTTTGGAGCATTTCCTTTAGACTCTACTATCCTTCACACTTTTGGGCGTTCCCCTACGGGTCAGGCTGTTCGTGGCTCCCTAGACGGTCGGTACGCTGGAAAAGCACCAGCGCACTAAACCACTACCATCCTTAACGCAATCGAAGTCTCGTGGAAAAGCACCACCAGCCTTAAAAGCGAAAAAGCCTAATGCTCGTGGAAAAAGACCCACCAGCATTAAAAGCCTAAGGCTGGTGAAAAAGCCACCAGCCTTAGATGCCAGCAGGACTCACGGAAAAAGCGCCGTGAGTCCTCAAAGCCAAGACTAAAAGCCAAAGCCCCAGACTATCAGATCTAGTGCGTGACAATCCGCCCTAGTGCGTGCATAGTTAGTTACCGCTCCTCGCTACTCTTCGCCAGTCATCTGCCCTCAGCAACAGCCGCGCCAAGGAAAAAGCCCTTGTCACGCCTCTTGCATTATCGGTACGCTGCCTTGGCAAAGCTCCTCTCGTTCACGGTAACTAACTATGTACTGCACTAAGTCTCTAAACGGTAGTTGGAATTGGAATCGCAGACACACCCCTTTAGACTCACGGACGCACGTCAATGCTCGTGGAAAAAGCCCCACCAGCATTGTCTTTGCTAGATGCCTACGCTTGTAACATAATGCGGCATTATGCGCTATTGCTCCACAAGGTCGCAACATCCCCCCTTGTGCCTCGGGGTCGCATAACACAGCATTATGTTAAAAGCTCTCAGAGTTCGGTGCTGGCTGGACGGAGAGCATCATCTGCTCGCATTCGCTCGGTCTTAGGCTCGCTTGCGCTCGAACAGCCACAGCCACAGCCACAGCCACAGCGCCCCTAGCACTACCCTCGCCGTTACCTAAAGCAACAGCCGTGCCAGAAAAAGCCCTGTCACGCCTCTTGCATTTAGGTAACTCGCTCGTATCCCGCCAAGTGAAATTACCGTACAGCTTTGTATTGTGCATACCCTCACTCGCTTGTGGGGCTCATTCGCCAGCATAATTCCTATATCCATCTGCACATTCCCCACAGTCCAGCTTACCACGCATTCCTAAAAGCAACAGCAACAGCAACAGCAACAGCCACGACGCTCGTCCCAAAGTGTATCAGCTTGTCCCAAAGTGTCCCACCCTGCAAGCGACTGAGCGGAGGGGGGCAGATTCTGATACTTTTCTATTTTGTACTCACGCCCACACTTTTTTGGCTATTACGGAGTGTTAACTCAACTGCAGTTGGTGTTTCAACTCAATTACAGAGTGTTAAATCAACGGCATTCCGATTTTTGAGTGTTAGCCCAACCGCTACAATGTTGATTGTGCGCTACCCTCCTATTGGTGTCTTGGTTTAACCGCACATCTGGTATTTGTGTTCTGCCACACAGCATAATGCCCTGAAATCATCACTTGTTGGTAAATTTAGAGCGATAAAGGTACTAACTGCCCTTTTTTTGCTCTTGACCTAGTTCTTCCCGCTATTTTTGCTCTTGACCTAGTTCTTCCCGCTATTTTTGCTCTTGACCTAGTTCTTCCCGCTATTTTTGCTTCTGGACGATTGAGGTACTAGCTGCCTTTTGCTTCCAGCTATTTTTGTTAGTTACCCTCTGTTTTTGGGCGCTTAAACGGGCTGTCCACAACTCGCTAGACGCTCGGTACTATGGAAAAAGCGCCCATAGCACTAAATTGTTACCATCCCTAGCGCAGCACTTGCGAAAAAGCCGCAACAGCTCTTTTAAAGCCTAATGCTCGTGGAAAAAGACCCACCAGCATTAAAAGCAACAGCGATATGGATTTAATTATCTGCTCGCTTACGCTCGTGGTAGTTTGTTTTGGGTTCATCACGGCTTACACCGCTAGATCATTTGGTAGTTGCTGGGAATATATCATTTTGTGGTGTTCCACAAAGTGGAAAGTTTTGTTTTTCTGCTGTTTTGGTTGTTCCAGCTGGTTACGGATTGACTAGCTGGATAAAAAACGGTTTAGCGGCGCTATCGCGCCAAAAGCGCAAAAGCGCCTACATTATCCAGCTGTGGAGTATTTTTACAATCCAAAACGAGATAATGCAGGTAGCAGAAAATATCAGCTGACCAAAAGCACTCACTTAATTTAATGCCATTTTTAGCATATTCTTTAATATTTGCGCCTGCGCTCTTACCAGAGATAAGCTAGTTTTACCATAGTTTATCTCTACACGCTTCGTTTCTTCGTTATAATTAACTTGTATAAAAGTATCAAAGTTCTGTAGTAAATCTGGCTCTTCGGGTTCGGGTAATTGTAGCGTTCCTATTCTTTGTAAATGCTGCAGATGGCATTTGGTAAGATGGTTCACTCGGTCGTGATTTATATATGGTTCAATCATAAATACCTCCAAAGACTATAATAATAAATATTTTTGCTGTTGTGTAATGCACGGTGCACTCTAATGTAATCCTCACCCAGTTCAGGGTCAATTCGCGCTATTGCTTGTATACCGGAGATCCGGTCATACATAATTTTTGCGTGTTGATTTGCAAATTTCCGATTGTGGTTGATTAAATTAATTAACACTTTACGTTCATTGTGTATCGCAAATATATATTTCTCAACGTTCATTAGTATTCCCCCTTTTTTAAAAATATCTTGCAAAACCCAATTTTGTTACCGTTAAGATCATACAAGGGGACCTCTCGCCCGTCATAATAGATGCCTCTTTCTGTTTTACCTGCAAGATCCCTCAAAATCCTAGTGATCTCCCGCCTCGGATAGTCGTCAAGGGCTGCATTATCTGCTTCAATTTCAATATTTAACTTCATTAGTATTCTCCATTTTAAAAATTAGTGTATAAAACGCTATTAGATAATAAAGAACCGGATTTAATTTTAAATCGCGTGTATTCTTTTTGGTGGTATGATTTTAGTAAGTCTATATCTCTTAAAATCGTATTAACAGTTTTTCTTTTATCTAATGGTATATAACTATCAGATCCGCAAACTTCACCAATTTTATTGTTAAGTTTTTTTTCGTAAAATTCTATAAATAACATAATATCCCCTTTAGTTTAGTTTAATTTAACAGTTGAAGCACCTAATTCAGCAAAAAATTCACGGTCGAACCAATCCAACCAACCGCCAACACAATCTTCTAGTGAATTGATATACTTGATTAAATCAGTTGTGCTGTAATTGTTGTCCGTCATTTCCTTAACTGAAGCCGACCAATTGCCACAATAGAATTGATACAATAAAGAGTCGCCAACCGTGTAAATTGCTTCTTCTTCGTTTACTTCGTCTTTCGGTAGATTATTAAATAATTTATTCATTAGTATTCTCCATTGGGTTAATTGTGGCCCAGGTGCGAGACTGGGCCGGTTGTTATTTTTACGTCTAAGAAGCCTACCTGTTTAAGCCAGTTGTTGGTTATCTGTGGCAGTGCAGCTTCATAATCTCGCAGGGTCTCACCTGATTCTGCTGCAAATCTTTTGACGCATCTGTATAATTTGCCGTCAGGCTGTCTTCTACCCCACGCAGATCTTTTATACACACACACATCTTCTTTGCCTGTTCTGCTGACAAATATAGAAGGGGCGCGGTTGATCCACCATTTAGTTTTTTCTGTTTCAATTTCAATATTTAACTCCATTAGTATTCTCCCTGTTCATAAATACTACTTGTTAATTCAATTCTGGCTTTATGCCACTCATCACCAAAATCGCAAGTCCAATTGAAACCCCGCTTATCAGCTGCAGCGGCTGCATTGTTATTGCAGCCGTGTCTTGCTATGGCGTTATAGTAAACTGTATACGCTTCTTCAGCTGTAAACTCTCTCTCATCTCCAAAATTATCTATAAATGTACTCATTAGTATTCTCCCTGTTCTAGTTTCATTAGTATTCTCTTGTATCTCTAATAGTGCCGCTTCTCTCTTTTCCAGTATTCATTAGTATTCTCTTGTATCTCTAATAGTGCCGCTTCTCTCTTTTTCAGTTCATCTTCTCTATCTTTTAACGAGATAAAGAAGTCATTTTCTACAATTTCAATAAACTCTTCTCGCTCTTCCAATGTTGGGTACTGCACCCAACAGTTAAGATCACCCCAAAGATACGCGCCAGCGTTTGATGCGGTATGATCGCTCGTTAAATCGCCACCGCTTGAAGGGTCGCCCTCAATTCGTGGCACTAAGTGTAATTTATCAGCCTCACCAGCCGCCGCACGGTAAAAATTCTGGCGATAAACTACGCCTTTCCACTCTTTAACACCCGCTTCTTGCATCGCTTTCACTACTTTCTTGGTTAAATTGCTCATTATATATAACTCCTTTAAAAATTAGTGTATAAAACGCTATTAGATAATAAAGAACCCGAT